>WNFI01285436.1_pt1 | contig 35678 bp, 37 predicted proteins | sample 5400471 | NCBI WGS metagenome assembly WNFI01 (sample SAMN13153348, study PRJNA577476) | soil metagenome | isolation source: 100 cm saprolite on Douglas fir-dominated hillslope | place: USA:California | collected 2013-09-17 | reverse complement strand
GCTCGAGGTGCGGCTGCTCGCGATGCTGCTGACCGAGGAGCGGACCCTCCGCAACTTCCTGGACAGCGTCGAGGAAATAAGGATCGAGATCCTGGAGGAGCAGCCGCTGGTCGGCGCCGCCGCGGACATCGGCGTCGTCGCCGACCTCATCCCCCACGCGTTTGCGATCATCTCGCTCCTTACGCCGATCGACCGCATCAAGCTCGACCCCGAGTCGCCCCTGCTGATCGGCCGGCACGAAGGGCTGACCGGCCAGCGCGAGAGCTACGCGCGGATGAACGCGACCTTTCCGCATCAGGGGCGTTCGGTGCGCCTCGTGATCGACGTCGGCAAGGGCGCCGAGAACGCGAAGTGGATCAAGCTCAGCGGCGAGAAACGCGCCGCCGGGCGCAGCCCGAGCTACAAATTCGATTTCGGCAAGGGCGAGGCGATCGACGGCACGCAGGCCACGGTTCGCGCCGCCGTGCGGCGGATCCGCGAGCCGGGTGTTCCCGACAACGCGCACCTCAACATGCTCCGCCACGTCATCGAGAAGCGGCACCCGGCGGTGGGGATCCTGTCCATCCGCGAAGCGATCCGGGCCAACCAGCGCGTGCGCGACCTCGAGGCGCTCGCGGTCGAGCTGCTCGCGCGCAACGAGTGGACCAGCTACGCGCTCGGCTCGCGTCCGGCGTTCGAGGCAGGCATCAGGACCTCGGCGATCACAACCCCGAGCTAGTGACCAGCGCGGGGCGGCTCATCTCGGAACGCGTGATGCTGAAGCGGGATCGCTTCTTCGTGGTCTCGGCGCGGGACGGCTCGATGAAGCCGGACGAGTTCCTGGGCGATGGGCTGTGGTTCGGTGACACGCGGATCCTCTGCAGGTTCCGCGTGCTCGTCGACGGCGCGGAACCCCGGCCTGCCGGCGTTGAGGCAGGCGACAGCTCCGCGACCTTCGAGCTCGAGGCCGGGGACATCCGCGTTAGGCGCATGCGGTTCCTCGAGTCCGGCCTCCGGGAGCAGATCACGCTGACCAACCGCGGAAGCGCTGCCGTCGACGTGGTGCTCGAAATCGACGCGGCGGCCGACTTCGCGGCCATGCTCGGAATCCGCGGCGCCGTGCCGGAGCTGGCGTCGCCTCAGCACATCGGAGGCGAGAAGACGGCCGGTGGCGTGAGGTTCACGCGCGACCACCATGCAACCCGCGTGACGACGTTGCCGGAGGGCCTCAAGCACCAGCTGCGCCTTGGACCTGGCGCCGATTTCACGCTGCAGGTCGACGTCGCGCTCGAACCGGCCCCGCGGCCAGCAGCGTTCGAGGTGGCGCTTCGGGTGGCCAGGGACGTCTATCCGCGCTGGGCGTCTGAGTGCATGTCCATCCGGACTGACAACCCCGCGCTGAACGAGCTCCTCGACCAGGCGACGGCCGACGTCCGCATGCTGTGCGACGCCTACGAGACCGGCATCTATCCGACGGCCGGTCTTCCCTGGTATGCGGTGCCCTTCGGCCGCGACGCGCTAATCACGTCGATCCTGATGCTGCACGTCAACCCCGACCTCGCCCGCGGGGTGCTGCGCTACCTCGCGAAACACCAGGGCCGCGAGGTGAACGCGGACACCGAGGAGCAGCCGGGCAAGATCCTGCACGAGGTCCGCAACGGCGAGGTGGTCGAGCGCGGGCTGTGGCCGCACGTCCTGTACGGGACGGTCGACGCCACCGCGCTCTTCCTGTGCGCCCTCACCGAGACCGAGGACTGGACCCACGACCACGACTTCGCCGACGAGCTCTGGCCGGCGGCGGAGGCGGGCCTCGAGTGGTGCATGAGCTATGGCGACTCGGACGGCGACGGTTACATCGAGTACGGCGGCGGCCGCGCGCGCAACCAGGGTTGGAAGGATTCCGACAGCTCGCTCACCAACACCGACGGCAGCACCGCGTCGCTGCCCGCCGCGCTGTGCGAGGTGCAGGCGTACCTGCATCGCGGCCTCGTCGGCATGTCCCGTCGCCATCCCGGGCTCAAGAAGGACGCTGCCGCGCTGAAGCGGCGCTTCAATCGCGACTTCTGGATGCCGGAGGCGAAGTACCTCGCGCAGGCGGTCGACGGCTCCAAGCGCCAGGTCAGGGCGATCACCTCGAACCCCGGCCACTGCCTGTGGACGCGGATCGTCGACCGGTCGAAGGCGGCGCAGGTGGCGCGCCGGCTCATGTCGCCCGATCTGTTTTCAGGCTGGGGGATCCGCACGCTGTCCGACCGGGCCGTGAACTACGACCCGTGCAGCTATCACAACGGTTCGGTATGGCCGTTCGACACCGCGCTGGCGGTGTCGGGCCTACGCCAGTACGGCTTCGCCGAAGAAGCAGAGCGCGTGGCTCGAGCCCTGGTGGAGGCGACGCTCCATTTTCCGCTGCGCCGACCGCCCGAGCTTTTCTGCGGTGGCGTCCGAGAGCCGGGCGCTCCGCCGACGGAGTACTGGAACACGTGCATCCCGCAGCTGTGGTCGGCGGCGGCGATGTTCGCGTGCGTTTCGTCGATCCTCGGCCTCGAGGCTGACCCTCAGCGCAAGACGCTTCGTGTCGCGCCGGTTCCGACGAGGCTCTGGAATCGCATCGAGGTGCATGGGCTGCACTTCGCCGGCCGGCGGGTCGACTTCGTCGTCGAGGGCACCGAGGTCAAGGCCGGCAGGCTGCCGGCGGGATTTCGCCTCAACTAGACGAACCGTTAGGCCCCTGAGGTGAAAGGGCCGCTGAAGGTGCTTGCTTGACTTTCGCTTCCGGGAGTCGGCACAGTATTCGGACTCGTAGAGGTGGCCGTGGACACGGCCCGATTTGGGGTGGGGACGTCGCGAATCTCTTGGCAACTCCCGGCTAGGTTCCCGGTGGGGTTTCCGTCAGCCGTCACTGAGAGGAAGAAGATGGGGAAGCGTGGATTTCGTGCGCTGAGCGCCCTGGTCATCTCGCTGGTGTTCGCCGCGGCCGCCGCCGGCCCTGGCATTGCCAACCCCCCGACGCCGGCCAACACGATCGACTTGCCGACCCTTGCGCCTGGTGCGCAATCGATCGAAAGCCAGGTCAACGACGAGAACGAAGCCAGGCTGCTGGCGCTCGACGCCCAGTATGTCGCGAGCCGTACCGCGGGCGACTCGCCGCTGGGCGTCGCGCAGGCAGGCGCGCTGCGCTCGGCCGCCGCCGACGCAGCCAACAATCTCAAGCACGCGCCCGCTCCCGGCCCGTCGGTCTTCAACGGCGCGTGGAGAGGCATCGGCCCGAACCCGATCGTCCAGGTCGCCCGCAGCGACGGCGCCTTCGAAGCCGTCAGCGGGCGAATCGGCGCCCTCGCCATTCGCAAGAACGGACTGTTCATCCTCGGCGCCGCGCAGGGCGGCATCTGGACGTATGACCCGGCCACCGGGACGTGGACCAACCGGACTGTGGACCTCCCGTCCCTCGCCACCGGAGCGCTCGCCGTGGCCCCGTCGAACGACCTCGTGGTCTACGACGGCACCGGCGAAGGCGCGCTGTCCGGTGACAGCTACTTCGGCAACGGCATCCTCAAGTCGACCGACGGCGGCTTCACCTGGTCGCACGTCTCGGGCGACTTCTTCCTCGGTGTCTCCATCTCCCGGCTGGCGGTCGACCCGAACAATGCCGACCACCTGTATGCGGCCGTCCTGCGCGGCCGGGGCGGTGACCGCCGCGTCTCGCCGCCGATCCACTCGGCGTTCGGTCTGTGGGAGTCGAAGGACGGCGGCGTCAGCTGGACGCTCATCAAGCCCGCGCCCTCCACCTCGCTGGGCGCGACCGACATCCGGCTGGACCCGCAGTCCACGACGACCCTGTACTCGTCCTTCTGGGGCGACGCGATCTACAAGAGCACCGATGGCGGCGCGACGTGGAACGCGATCATGACCGGCCTTCCGGCGAACGCCAACTTCTCGGCCGTGCCGACCAGGTTCTCGCTCGGCATCTCGCACCCGGCGGGCGCCGCGAAGGCGACCCTGTACACCGGCTTCGACTGGGTCGACACCGTGTCCGGAAAGCGCCAGGTCAGTCGGATCTTCAAGTCGGTGGACGAGGGGGCCAGCTGGTCGGTGCTCCCGACCGGGACCGGACCTTTCGAGACCGTGCTCGACTACTGCACCACGCAGTGCTTCTACGACAACGTCATCGAGCCCGATCCGAACAACCCGAACATCGTGTTCGTGGCCGGCTCGTTCGGCTACAGCATGCCGATCCAGTCGGGTGGCATCTTCCGTTCCGACGACGGCGGAGCGACGTGGAAGAACCTCGGCTGGGACCTCCACCCCGACTTCCACGCCCTCGCATTTGACCCGAACAACAGCGCCCAGGTCCTGATCGGCAACGACGGCGGCGTCTGGTATTCGACCGACCGCGGCGGCCGCAACGGAACAGAAGCCCTCAACAAGGTCACGTGGAAGGACCTCAACGGAACTGTCAACCCGGCGACGGCAGGCGTCATTCACCGCACCGGGCTGCAGATCACCCAGTTCACCTCGATCGGCACGAACCCGAGCTTCCCCGACGTCGGTGGTGGCCCGGGCGCCCGCATCTGGGGCGGTTCCCAGGACAACGGAACCGAGCGCAAGTCGGCGACGAGCAACACGTGGTTCGACCTGGCGGGCGGTGACGGCGGGCAGGTGCTCGTCGACCCGACCGACTTCAGCTTCGTCTACGGGACGTACTTCGGCATCTCCCCGTACCGCATGACCGACGGCGGAGCCGGCTTCTTCACCAACCAGTTCATCACCAACGGGATCAACTCCAGCGACCGCTCCGAGTTCTACACGCCGTTCGTGCTGAACCAGAACAACGTCAACCAGCTCTTCCTCGGCACCTACCGGCTGTACCGGACGGACAACGCCAAGGCCGCATCGGTCGGCGACGTCAAGTGGAACGCGATCAGCCCCGACCTGACCACCGGGTGCAAGGGAGTGTCGCCCAACGGCGCCCGGAACTGCACCATCTCCGCCATCGGAGTGGGCGGCGGCGGCGCGGTGTACACCGGTTCGCTTGATGGCCTCGTCTACTTCAGCGCCGACGCGCAGGTCAACAACAACCCGACCTGGACTCGCGTCGGAGTCCACAGCAACGGCATCGGCGATAAGCACTCACTGCCTGGCCGCCCGGTGGCCTGGATCGCGGTCGACCGGAGCAACTTCCGGACCGCCTACCTTGCCTACAACGGCTACAGCGAGTCGACGCCGCACCAGCCCGGCCACGTCTACAAGACCACCGACGCGGGTCAGTCCTGGACCGACATCAGCGGCAACGTCCCCGACAACCCGGTCAACTCGCTGATCCTCGACCCCTCGTTCCCGAACACCCTCTACGCGGCAACCGATGTCGGGCCCTTCGTGACCACCAACGGCGGCGCGTCGTGGTCGGCCCTCGGCACCGGCTTCCCGACCGTCGCGGTCGACCAGCTCGACCTCGACCCCTCCAACGGAATCCTCGCCGCGGGGACCCACGGCAAGGGCGCCTACCGGATCAACGCGTCGCTCCAGTCGCCAGCGCTCGTCATCACGAAGGCCGACTCCGGTAGGCCGGTCGGCCCCGGGAGCAACGTCAACTACACCGTCACGGTGCGCAACATCGGCAGCGCGGACGCGACCGGCGTCACCATCACCGACCCGATCCCCGCCAACACGACATTCGTCGCGGCCCAGGACGGTGGCTCGGGCGGCGGCGGAGCCGTGACCTGGTCCGGCAAGTCTGTGCCGGCGGGTGGCGGCATCTCGGTCCATTTCACGGTCAACATCGACTCGGGTGTCAGCTCGAGCGTGACCTCGATCACCAACGACGGATTCACCGCGTCTGACGCACAGGGCCAGACGGTCAGCGGCTCGCCAACCATCACAAAGTTCGCCGCGCCCTTTGCGGTCGGCGTTTCGCCGGCGGCTCAGACCGGTGGGGCTCGCTCCGGCGCGGGCCAGACCTACACAGTCAAACCGCCAGCACTTCGACTGTCACCGCTACGTCCGTGGGCAGCTCGACCATCAGTGCGTCGGCGACCATCAAGACCATCGCCGTCACGGTTGACACGCTGCTCGTCGACGAAGACGGAAACGCCCCCGACGTGAACGCCTTCTACACGTCCGCGCTGACCACGGCCGGCGTGTCCTTCGACCTCTGGGACCTGAACGCCAACCCGAACCTGCCGGTCAAGTACATGGAGGCGTTCAAGAACATCTTCTGGTTCACCGGCACGAGCTTCCCCGCGCCGATCCAGCCGTATGAGGGCAGCCTCACCACATACCTCAACAACGGCGGCCACCTGTTCATGTCAGGGCAGGACCTCCTCGACCAGGCCGCCGGCACGACACCTTTCGTCCACAACTACCTGCACGTCACGTGGGACGGCAGCGAGAACCAGAACGACCGCCTGTCCAACTCGGTCACCAGCGTGGCCGGCAACCCGGTGACGAACGGGATCGGCACCGTTCCTCTCGACCTGGCCGTCCTCGGCGGTCCGGGCCTGGCGTTCATGGACCAGATCACGCCCAACGGCGGAGCGCTCGCGGCGTTCATGGATGACGGGAGCAGCACCAAGCCGGCTGTGGGCACAGGGCCTCAGCCAGACGCGCTGACCTTCAGCGGGACCTACAAGGTCGTCTTCCTCGCGTTCGCGTTCGAGGAGTACGGCACCGCGGCCTCCGGCGGGCCGGCGCACCGCGCCGACCTGGTCCCCTGGCCGGACTTCCGTCCACGCCTCCAACCCCGCCTCAGATCGACGGTGACGAAAAGCCGACGCGCGTCCTTGTCGTCGAGGACCACCTCGTGGTGGCCGAGGGCCTGGCGGCGCTTATCAATCACCAGTCCGACATGAAGGTCGTCGGCAGCGTCGGCACGGTCGCCGGCTGCCTCGGGGCGGCGGCGGAGCTCAACCCCGACGTCGTGCTCATCGACTTCCGGCTGCCGGATGGATCGGGCCCCGACGCCGCGGCGGCCATCCGGAGCATCCGGCCCGCCGCCAAGATGATCTTTCTCACCCGCGAAGACACCGACACGGCGAGGTTCGCCGCGGTGCAGTCAGGCGCGAGCGCTTTCCTCCACAAGTCGAAGGCGGCCGCCGAGGTGGTGGCGGCGATCCGCGACGTCGCGCGGGGCAAGATGCTGATCACGCCGCGCACCATCGCCACGCTGATCTCGAAACGAAAGTCGATCGAGGCTCAGCTCGAGCGGCTCACTCCTCGTGAGAAGGAAGTGCTCATGTTGATGGCGCAGGGCTACCCCAGCCGCGCCATCGCGGCCGAGCTCGGGATCAGCTACACGACCATCCGCACACACATCCGGAGCCTGGGCAGCAAGCTGGCTGTGCACTCCAAGCTCGAGGCGATCGTCAAGGCCAGGGAGCTCGGTCTGATCAGCTAGTTGCCTGGGTTTTGGTGGGCTGGCGCCGGCGCCGGGCCCGCTGGCGATGCGGGAGGTACGACCGATCGCCCACCCACTGTGCCGGTGGAGCCAAAAGGCTGGTCGCCATCTGGTTGAGCGCGGAGGCGTACTTCGAGCGGTAGGTCGCGAAGTGTTCCCAGGCCGCGTCGCCGTCGATGACGGGGATGCCCGCAGCCTTCAGACGCGCTATTGCAGCCGCGTATTCCGCGCGCTCGATGATCGGGTCGTTTTCAGTCTTGATGCGCAAGACCCACGTCAGGTCTTCGACCAGGTGGTTGCCGACCGTGAACATCAGCTTCGCTGCGCCCTTCGACGGGTGATCGCTCGAGCTGAGGATCAGCACCGCAGCGTCCATCACGGCGCCGAACGAGTTGATCCACGCCTCGTTGTCATGGCTCGACCTGAAGTACACGAGTAAGGGGTAGGCGAGGTGGCTCTCCAGCACCATGGCCGACCAGCGGCGCCACTCGTCGAACGTGTCTTTGAGCGCTCCGTCCATGCGATGCTGGGCCGCGGTCTCGAGCAGCTGCACGGCAGACGGCGGGGCGCCGGCCAGCGCGTCGAGAGCCACCACGGACTCTTCGCGGGATCGGAAAGATCCATAGAGCTCGAACAGCAGGGTGATCGCGAGGGCGGCCACCGCCACACCCGACGCGCTTTCCAGGATGACCACCAGGCGCGCGATGCCTTGCTCGGGCACGAAATCACCATAGGAGAGCGGGACGAGAGTGGTCGCCGACACATAGAAGGCGGTTGGAAAGTCTGTCAGCGCCGGACGAAACATATCGCCCAATGCGTCATACAACAAGGCGTAGGCAAGAATGAGCGCCAGGGCCCAGATCACGAAGAGGGCGATGAGCGCGATGGGACCGAAGGCGGCCAACCGGGCCTCACTGCGGTCGATCGTTCCACGGCTGAAGGCCCATTTCCAGACCCTCCACGTGGGCCTGACGATGTATCGCGCAAGCCGGGGTGTCCGCACGGCTGGGCGAGGCAGTACGACCGATTGGAACAGGTCGTAAAACGTCGCGAGCAGCAGCACGACGCCGGCGCCAGCCTCCACTCCGGCGATTGGTCCGGACACCTCTACAGCGTGAACCTCGACTGGGCGGCGGCGTAGAGCGGCTCGTCGCGGCGGAAGCTGTCTGCGTCGACGCCGAGCTTGCGCGAGGCGTGGTAGGCGAGCCATTGCAGGGGCACGACGTTCACGATAGGGGCCAGCACCTCGTCGAAGTCGTCGGCCGCGGGCGCGACGGGCCAGAGGCGGGCGCCAATGTCACCCAGCGCAGCCTCGACCTCCTTGACGCGCTCGAGGGAGCGGCCGGGCTGCTCGATCAACACCACGGTCTGCCCCGGCTGAATGCTGACCAGCGGACCGTGCAGGATGCCTTCGACGTCGTGGCCCTCGGCCGAGACCAGGTGGGTCGCCTCGCGCAGCTTGAGCGCTCCCTCGTACGCGGTGGCGCGGGCCGGCCCGCCGCCCACGAAGTGGGTCACCGGTCTCAGCTCGAGCCCGCCTAGCCTGGCCTCCACCTCATCGCCCGATCCCAGCGCGACCTCGACCGCGTGGGGCACGTCATCCAGCTGCGACCGCCAGCGTGGATCGCCGAGCGCGGCCGCGATCTGCGCGAGGCGGAGCATCGCCCCGGTGTGGCTGGCGGTATGGACGGGCGATCTCTCCTGCTCCACCGTGCGGACCACGCCTTCGCCGTCGATGGCGGATCCTTCGCCGGTGATGACCATCCAGCGGCTCGACTTCCTGGCGAACAGGTCGAGCGACGCGCGGCTGAAGCGCTTGCTGCCCCGGTGGCTGAGCACGATGAGGCCATCGCCGCCGCGCAGGGCGGGCGGATAGTTGGCGAACTCGAACGCTCGCACGGCCCACGCCTCCACCCCGGCGCTGCGGAGCATGAACTGGCCGACCAGCGCGCCGTGATAGCTCGTCCCCGTGCCGACAAGGAAGATCCGCGTGCAGTCGCGCAGGCGCCCTGCCTCGCGCTCGGCCGAGTCGTCGCCCAAGAGCCTCGCGAGCTCGCGCGGCTGGCTCTCCAGGGTCGCCTTGAGAAAGGCGCCGGGTTCGTGCGGCTCAGCCACCCGATTCAACGGACGGCATCGGGATCCCCTTCTTCTGGAGCAGGTCGAGGATCTCCCGCTGCTGCTGCAGCATTGCGCGCTGCTGCTCGAGCATCTTGAGCTGCTGGACGTTGATCGCGTGCAGCGTCATCAGCGTGATGTGGTCGGCCTCGGCCCTGGCGTCCTGGCTGGCCGAGATGACGTTCTGGCCGACGATGATGATCGGCAGCAGCACGAGCTGGAGGAAGGTCTGGCTGATCAAGACGCTGAGGGCGGTCAGGAGCGCGTTGCTGGTGATGACCGCCACGGCGCCGCCAACCGCGATCAGGGTGAACACGTATGCGGCCCACATCGTGCCGACGCTCTTCGTGATGTTCACCGCGAGCCAGGTGTTGAACTGCCCGAGCTGACCCGTGCCGTGGACCTGACCGGCGACGGACTTCGAGGTGATCAGCTTTGGCCGGTGCTCCGCTGGGGCGTCCTTTGCCGCCTGGTACTCGGCCCGGTGCTCCTTGCTGGCGATCCGGCGGTCGACGTGCGGCATGCTCGTTGTCGGTCGATCCATCTCGGCGCCTAAACCTTAGACAATTTGGCCATGGCGAACGAAGTCTTTGATGCGGTGCGTACGGTCATGGCGATCCGGGAGTACGCCGGCCGGGAAATTCCGGACGACGTGATTCGGCGAATCGTCGAGGCGGCCCGCCTGACGGCGAGCGGCTCCAACGACCAGCCATGGCATTTCGTCCTGGTGCGCGACCGGGATGCCCTCCGCAAGCTCGGATCCCTGGTCAGGACGGGTCCTTACACGGCGAACGCCGCGGCCGCGGTCATCGTCGCCTACGAAAAAGAGAAGGGCGAGGTTGGACTCTCGGACGCCAGCCGGGCCATCCAGTCGATGATGGTGTCGGCGTGGGCTGACGGCGTGGCTTCGAACTGGACGGGGTTCGCAGGCCGCCTCGACAACGTGCGCAAGGAGTTCGGCCTCCCCGACACCTATGAGGTGCTGGCGGTCGTCCCCTTCGGCTATCCGAAGCGCAAGGTGATCGGCAAGAAGAGGCGCAAGCCGCTAGGCGAGGTCGTTTCAGCGGAGCGCTTCGGCACCCCTCTGACCTGAGCCAAGCCTGAACGGGGCGTCGAGGACCGCAAAGAGCACCGCGGCGACCAGGCTCGCGGAGAGGATGTAGACGGGCCACGGCCCAAGCAAGTCCAGCAACGTCGGGGTGGGCGGCTTGCTTCTCAAGTACATGTAGTTGGCACCGGTGATCGCGTCGACCGCCCCGACCACGGCGGCGTAGGCGACCGTGAGCGCGGCCACGCGCAATACCGCCCACCGTCGTGGATGCAGGCGCATGCCGGCGACCAGCAGGAGCGCCGCCGCGACCACGCCGCCGTGGGCCACGTAGTACTGGAAGTACGGGTAGCTCGGAAAGTGCTGTGGCAGGTCGGGCGTGAACAGCGCCTGGATGGTGCCGGCCAGCCCCCAGAAGTAGGTGACCTCGACGGCGAGCGGGTGTCGCGTCCAGAGCGCCGCGGCGGCGACGAAGATCGCCACGTCGCAGAGCTGCAGCGGGAGCGACTGCGCGACCTGGCTTCCGGGCACACCACCGAAGAGCAGGTACACCCACCAGCTGACCTCGTCCACCACCAGGATCGCGGCCAGGACCTTGAGCCACGCGCCAGGCCGGCGGCGGGCCACCACGACGAGGGCGGCGGTCGAGATGCCGATCGCGACGAGCGCCCACACATGCTCCGGCGCACCCAGGTCGGTCACGCGCAGCCCGCTCCCGGCTCATTGCACTCCGGTCTGACCCCCAGGCGGTGAAACCGAGACCGGCGCGGCGCAAACCAGCGGTAAGCGGCCTCCTCCATCGCCGCGACCCCTCGGAGCCTGTAGGCCGAGGCGACCACCGCCGACAGGCCGCCGAGCTCAGCCAGCACGCGGTTGACCGCCGCGGCTCCCTCCAGGCGCCTTCCTTCGGTGTCGATGGTCCAGGCCGCGCGGTCCGCCTGCTCGCGAGTGATCCCGTGGCGGTCAAGCACGCCCGGCTTCTGGTTGGCGATGGCCAGCACACGGCCGGCCCGGTCGCGCCGGCGAATCCAGCGCGCCCCCCTGGTTCAAACGCCTCAAGTGCCGTCGAATAGAAGGACAAGCGCCGGCTCGCTCACGCTGTCGACCAGCCGGCCAGGCCGAACAACGCGTAGAAAACCGCGTTCAGGTCGCCGTGCACGATGGCCATCGTGCGGAGGTCGAGCGCGGGTATGGGGAGCACGCGGGCGGCTGCATAGTCGACGCCGAGGAGCATTGGGACGACGACAGCGACGGCCGAGACCGTGAGCAGCCACCGGCTGGCGCGTGTCGTGCGCGTGCGCGCGACGAGGAGCACGGTCAAGGCGGCCGTGGTCAGGATCCCCGACGCCAGCAACACGGGGCCGACGACGGTCAACGCGGCTGCGCCGGTCGCGACGCCGGTCGCGGTGATCGGGGTCCCGAGCACGACGAGGACCCCGGCCGCCGCGCTCACGACGCGCACGCGCGGCGAGCGACCTCGCAGGGCACCCATCGCCAGTGCCGACATCAGGGTCGCCGCGAATCCCGCGTAGTGGAAGTGGACCGCCGTGAGCTCAACGATCGGAGTGGTGTAGCCGAGGCTGATGCCCGCCCCGAGTGCGAGCAGCGCCGCCACCGGGCCGGGCCTGGGGACGAACGAAACGATCGCCGCTATCGCGCCGAACGGTTGGAGCGCTCGTGCGACGCGCAGCAGCCGCCTCGCCCCCGGGCCGGAGACGGGAACGAGCCGCAGGCCGAGTGGGGCGATGGCGACGGGCGCCAGCAGGAGGAGCAGGTCGACGAGGCTCAGCGATCCGACCAGGATCGGGAAAGGTTGGGCCGTTATGCCGACACTGTAGCGCCTAGGTGCGGAGTCGCCTCCCGAGCCCCGTCCTCACCGATGACGCTTCCCAGCGCGCCTCCGCCTCGCCGATTGGAGTCGACGGCGGACCGTTGCGGAACGGCCATATCTCCTCGGCGATGCGGCGCCAGTTCGCGGTGGCGTTGAGGCTGCCGAGCAGCGCGTACAGGCCGAGGTTGATGCGCTGCATGATCACGTAAGCGCGCGGCACGTCGGAGTACGGGGCCAGCGGGCCACGCGCGTCGAAGAATCGGCGGACGATCGCCGACGCGTAGGAAGGTGTGATCGTCATCGGCGCGTCCTGGAGTACCGTGCCGTAGAACTGGCCGAAGCGGTCGACCACGACGTCGGTGGAGACCGGGGCGCCGGCCCTCAAGAAGCCTGCGCGCTCCAGGGCCGCGCGGAACGCCTCGTAGTCCTTTTCGAAGACCAGGAAGCGGACGGCGTCGACCAGCGGCGCGAGGTCCTCCTCGGTGAACAGCTTGGTCAGGCCGAAGTCGAGAAACGTGACCCGGCCCCCGCGACGGAACAGGTAGTTGCCGGGATGCGGGTCGCCGTTGAAGGCGTGGAGCCGGTACAGGCTCCGGAACACGAAGCGGTGGATGGTCTCGGCGGCGAGGTTCTTCTCCTCCTGGCCCCACTCGAGCAGCTCGTCGAAGGTCGCGCCGGACTCGAGCTCGCTCGTCAGCACGCGCGAGGTGCTCAGCTCGGTGAGGACGTGCGGGACGCGGATGTACGGATGTCCCTCGTAGTACCGCGCGAACAGCTCCTGGCTCTCCGCCTCCAGCGCGTAGTCGACCTCTTCTTGCAAGCGCTCGCCGAGCTCGTCCACCAGCGAGCGCACGTCGAGACCCGGGAACGCCGCGCCGACGATGCGCCGAAGGAGACCGACGTTGCGCATGTCGGACGTGATGCTCCGCGCGATGCCCGGGTACTGCACCTTGACCGCCACCGCACGGCCGTCGTGCGTGATGGCTCGGTGCACCTGGCCGATGGATGCGGCCGCAAATGGAATCGGGTCCCACTGCGCGAAGACCCTTTCGGGCACATCACCAAGTTCTTCGACGATCACCGATGAGGCCAGCGCCGAGGTCATCGGCGGCGCCTTGTGCTGCAGCCGCGACATGGCGGCGCGGAAGGTGGCGGGCATGTCCTCGTAGATGTAGCTCGCCATCTGGCCGAGCTTCATCAGCACGCCCTTCATCGAGCCAAGCTCCTCCGCGACCTCGTCAGCCGAGCGAAGGGCGAGGTCGTGGCGCAGCTCGCCCCGGCGCTCGACCGAGGCGAACAGGAGGCGCGGCGACCGCGCGGCGTAGCGCCCGCCGATCCGCAGGGCGAGCCTGGCGAGGGCGGCTCCGCGGCTGAGCCGCGACTGCCTGATGGCCGACGTTGCCGCGCTCATCCGCGCGTGCGGAGCTCGATCCGCTGCCGCGCCTCGAGCACGCCAGGGAGCGACTCGAATGCCAGGTCCAGGGCGCCCAGCAGCTGGCGCACGCTCTCGCGTTCCATCAATTCGGCGGGCGGCGCCTCGAAGCCGTACATGCTTCGCGCCCAGTCGGGCAGCGTGCCGACGGCGACCTGGCCGAGGTCGCGCCACAGCTCGCGCATCTCGCCGTCGAGGTCAGGCGGGTCGAGGACGACGCCGATCGCGTCCATCGCCGCCGGGGTCGCCTGGCGAAGCTCGACCGACTCGAGGTACGCGCGCAGCGAGCCGGCGGTCGCCGGCACGTCTTGCCTCGGCACGCCCACGATCTCGGCGAAGCGGACCATCTCGGCCACGTAGCGGTCAGCACTCTCGTCGTCGAGGGTCCGACCGTAGCGCCGCACCACCTCGACGATGGAATCGACCATGCCCGCGTGCACCCAGAGCAGCAAGGCGGGGTCTTCGGCGCTATAGACCAGCCCGGTCTCGGGATCGGTCCCGCGGACGTGGACATGGATCTTGCGCACCCACGCGGCCGCCGCGAGCGCGGAAGCGGTGTCGCCGTAGGTGGTGGTCAGCAGGTAGCTGCTCGTGGCGGCGAGCCGGCCGAACGGGTCCTGGCGCCAGCTGCTGTGCTGGGCCACGCCGGCCATCGCCAGCGGGTGGAGCGCCTGGACCATGAGCGACCGGATGCCCGCGAGCGGGAAGCACCGGTCGCGGTTGACGCGCCACACGATGCTCTTCGGCCCGAAGAGCCCGTCGTCGGCAGGCCTTTCGGGGACCGCGCGCTGGTAGGCCCTGGCGAGCGGCTCGAGTGGGTTGAGGCGGGCGGTTTCCACACCGCCACGATACGGACAACCATTACGCCCGTTTTGCGCATAACGTGTGTTTAGAGGTCAGGCGAAGGACCCGTTTTGCGCAAAACGCGCGGAAAACCTACGCCAAGACCTCTTGCCTTTGGGAGAGGTGCTCGATCGCCTGGGAGCGGACTTCCTCGAAGCCGCCCGCCAGGCCCTTGCGCAGGATCCGCGCGCACGCCGCGGCGGAGTAGAGCCGCGGGATGAACACGAAGTCGGCGCCCTCGGCGTAGAAGCGCAGCGCCTCGGGGATGTGGTCGGACGTCAGCACCACCCTCGCGTTGGGGGCGGTGTTCTGGACGCTCTTCATGAGGCGGAGGTTGCTGGTCCCCCGAAGCACGTCGTCCGTGATGCTCGAGACGACGAGCTGGGCATGCACGACGCCCGCGTGCCGCAGCGTGTCCGAGTGCGCGATGTCCCCGTAGACACATTTGATCTTTTTCCGGCGCAGCTCGCGCAGCACCGTGGGGTTGAAATCGATGACCAGGATCTTCTCGATGAAGGCGCGCGACTCCTCGGCTGACCCTTCGTGCTCGAACTCGTAGAGGATGGCGGCAAAGGTGACGATGACGACGGTCAGCACGTCCTGCGAGATCTGCATGAACGTGACGCCGAGTGACGCGATGACGATCGAGAACTCGCTCACCTGGGCGAGGTTGATCGCGGGCACGATGCTGGTCCGCAACCCGAGGCGCAGCGCGTACAGGATCGGCACGACCACGACGCGGCTCACGACCACGAAGATCGACGCGGCCAGCGCGAGCTCGAGCACCTGGAGGCTCGGAATGGTGATCTGCAGCCCCAGCGCGACGAAGAAAAGGGTGACGAAGAAGTCGCGGATGCTGACCGCCTTGGCGGCCACGTCGAGGCTATAAGGAAAGGTCGAGAGGCTCACGCCCGCGATGAGCGCGCCCATCTCACGCGACAGCCCGATGAGGCTCGCCGCGCCGGCCAGGAAGAAGCACCAGCCCAGGCCCGACACCAGGACGAGCTCCGGCGCCTTGGCGACCATCCGGAACAGGTGCGGCAGCACGTACTTGGACAGGGCGAATGCACCCACGACGAGCAACGCGCCGCGCCACAGCGAGCCGAGCAGCGGAACGAGGTTCGGGTTGAGGAGGTTGGGCTGCACCGCGAGCATGGCCACCGCCCACAGGTCCTGGATGACAAGGACCCCGAGCGTGATGCGGCCCGGCAGCGTGTCGAGCTCGAACTTGTCGTTGAGGATCTTGACCACGACCAGCGTGCTGGACAGGCTCATACAGGCCGCCAGGTAGAGGAGCGCGTAGTCGTGGGGCCGGTTCTGCACGCCTAGCAGGTAGAAGAACCCAAGCCCGAGCGCCACGCAGATCGGCACCTGCAGCGCGCCTGTGAGGAGGACGGCGGCGCCGCCGGACGCCATCTTCCGAACGTCGATCTCGAGGCCGATCACGAAGAGCAAAAGGATCAGGCCGATCTCCGCGACGGTCGCGATGCTCGTCTGGTCGGTGACGAACCTGAGGCCGATCGGGCCGATGATCACGCCCGTCGCGAGGTAGGCGATGATCAGCGGCTGGCGGAATCGCCAGGTGACCGCTGCGATCAGCGCCGCGGAACCGACGCAGATGCCGATGCTCGCCAGCAGGCCTGTCGGGACGTTCATGTGTTGCTTTCCGCGAGCACCAGGAATCGCGGGTTGTGGAGGGCGTCGATAAGGCTGTCGATGAGGTCCTCGCTCGGGGTCGAATGCTCCTCGATGTCCCGCCCGCGCCGGAGCAGGCGGCCCATGCCGCGCGAGCGCGTGTTCTGGCCGATGCGAGGGCCGCCCGAGCCGGTGTTGAAGAGAGAGACGTTGACGCCGCTTCCATCCAGCTGGCCGGCGAGGCTGCGCGTGAAAGCCGCGAGCGCGGCGTGGCCAGTGTCGTACGCGATCGTCATCGGGTCCTTCGGCGCCAGCCCGCCGGCGCTGACCGTGTTCACGATGTGTCCCGAGCGCTTCTCCTTCATGTGCGGCAGGACCGCCAGCGTCGTGCGCACCGCGCCCAGCAGGTTGGTCTGCAGCATCCACTTCCAGTCGCTCGTCTTGATCCGCTCGACCGGGCCTTCGAGCAGGACGCCGGCCATGTTGAGGAGGATGTCGACCTGGCCCATGGCCTTGATCGAGTCGGCGGCCATCGACCGCACCGAGGTGTCGCTGCGGACGTCGGTGAAGATGGCCATCGAATCGGAGATGCCCAGCTGCAGGATCTCCTCCACCGTCCGTTCCATCCGCTCCGCGTCGAAGTCGGCGATGACGACGCGCGCGCCTTGCCGTGCCATCGCCCGGGCGGCAGTCCTGCCGATTCCGCTGGCGCCTCCGACGACGACTGCGACCCTGCCCGACAAGGCTCCGCGGGGCGGCTGCTCAACGCTCGACACAGCGGGCATTCTATTGAGCCGGGCGCGCGGTTCGCCGTTAGAAGCGGTTCAGGATCGGGATCCGAGGCGCGAGGACGTAGTTGAGCTGGATCAACACGATCAGGGCGATGCTCACCCAGGTCGGGAATTTCACTGAGAGCAGCGCCGCCGCGCCGTACAGCGATTGGGCGATCAGGATACGTCCGCGCATGAGGTAGGCGATGTCGCGCCGGCTCTCCTCCCTGAAGAGGCCGGAGCGCAGTCCGTACTCGAGGCCTGCGAACAGCGCGGCGCCTAGCAGCAAGATGTTCAGCCAGTACTCGACCAGGGCCACCTTCAACCAGTAATAGCTGCCCAGAAGCAGGGTGGAGAACGGCACCATCGTCACAAAGAAGAGAAACACGAGGTGAATCCACACGAAGTTGCGGTTGCTGCGGGCCAGGTGGCCCAGCTGGGTGCCCTGTCCCAGCCAGAAGATCCCAAGGGTCATGAAGCTCATCGTGTAGACGAGCACCTTCGGGCCGAGGCCTCTCAGGAAGTCCGCCAGCTGACTTTCGGTCGGGTGGCCGCCCGCCAGCGCGGTCGTGAACAGGCCGAGCACGAGGAGGGTCATGCCGACCGAGAAGATGCCGTCCGAGATCCCCGAGAGCCGGTCCGGGCTCGTGCCCGACAGGTCGGCCAGGCGTCGCGGTGGGCTCGGGATGCGGCTCACGCCCGTAACGATGATGCCTTGTACATTCGTCTGGCAATTGCCGACACCGCATGACGTCACGTTCTTCGAGACGCCCGCTCAGCTTCGGGCGTGGTTCGAAGCCAACCACGAGACCGCCACCGAGCTCTGGATCGGCTATTACCGCAAGCGCACCGGCCGACCGTCGGTAAGCTGGCAGGACCTCGTGGACGTGGAGCTGTGCTTTGGCTGGATCGACAGCGTTCGCTACTCGTTGGGCGACGACTCGTCAGCTCAGAGGACCACGCCCCGACGCAAAAGAAGCGTGTGGAGCGCAGTCAACATCAGGCGCTTCGAGGACCTGGACAGGCTCGGCCTCGTGCACCCGAGCGGACGGGCGGCGTATGCGAAGCGCGACGAGGCGCGCTCCGCGATATACGCCTATGAGAATCGCGAGCGCGGTCTGGACGAGAAACGCCAGGCCGCCTTCAGGCAGCACAGGGCGGCCTGGAAGTTCTTCGAGGCGGAAGCGCCGTGGTATCGCCGCACGGCTGCGTACTGGGTCATAAGCGCAAAGCGCGAGGAGACGCGTGACCGGCGCCTCGACTCGTTGATCGAGCATTCGGCGAAGGGCGAGCGGATCCCGCATTTGAGGCGACCTTAGCCGCGTTCTCTTTGACGCGTGTCTTGACCAGGCGCCGGATCTCGGTCACGGGCAGCGGCTCGTCCAGCGGGAAGCGAAAGGTTCCCTTGCCGGTCACCCATCTGCTCATCCCCAGGTGCTTGTCGGTGTTGCCCACGGGAAAGAGGCCGACGTGGTTCTTGAAGGCGGCGAAGTACATCAGGTGCCCGTGGTAGCGGTAGTACGGCATCCCGTAGCTGATCCGCTCCTCCGCCTTCGGCGCCCCTGACCTGATCAGCTCGCGCAGCTGCCGCAGGAGGGGCTGCGCCTGTTTGGACGCAGCCCCGATGTAGGCGTCGACAGCTCGAGGACCGGCGTCAGCAAGCATGACGTCCAGCTGCTCGGGCCCTCGCTTCACTTGCCTGACTTCATCCTTTCCAGGAGCTCGGCCAGGCGCTCCATCGATTCGTTGGCGCCCTCCTCCATCCCGGACCCGACCATGCCGTCCCTGTCCATCACCGACTGGAAGACCTGGTGCGCGACCAGCCTGGTCTTGTTGCCAAGCGGTTCGAAGGTGGCCGTCTGCAGAGCGACGTGGCCCGGCACGCCTTCGTACTCGAACGTGGCAGTGATCCGCTCCGGCGCCACGACGTCATGGTTGACGCCGCGGAACCCGAACTCGCTGCCGTCCGCGCCGACGTGGACGACCCGCCACGAGCCTCCTGGCCGTGAGTCGAACTTGTCGATCTTGATCTCGTACCGCCGCGGACCCCACCACTGCGCAAACAGCTTCGGGTCGGTGTACGCCTTGAACACCAGCTCGCGCGGCGCGTCGAGGATCGTCGTCGACTTGATCTCCTGCTTTCCGGGTTCGATCGTGTACTCAGTCTTTGGCATCGTGGTCGCTCCCTTTGCTTTCATCACTCTTCTCCTTCTTGATCAGATCCTGCAGAACTTCGTCCAGGCGCTGGAAGCTCTCGTCCCAGAAGCGCTGGTACTCCCCCACCCACTCGGAAGCCTCCTTCAAGCGGCTCCCCTCGAGGCGGCACGGCCGCCACTGCGCGTTGCGGCTCTGGGTGATCAGGCCGGCGCGCTGCAGCACTTTCAGGTGTTTGGAGACGCCGGGGAGGCTGAGGTCGAACGGCTTGGCCAGCTCCGTGACCGATGCCTCCCCCTGTGCAAGACGGGCCAGGATCGCTCGCCGGGTGGGATCGGCGAGGGCTGCAAACGTGACGCTGAGGTAATCTTGGGCCATGTATTATTCTATCCAGCTAATTAACTAACTGGAAGAATACGGCGTGGAGGCGGCGGTGTCAAGTCCCAGATTCACATTTGCGGCTTGGGGAGCTAGCGGCTGGGGCGAGAAGCGTTGATCAGCGCAGCGGCCGCCACCGCGCTCAGGACCATGATCCCGGCGCCCCACGCGGTAGCCTGGGCAAACCCGTGGAGCACGGCCTCGGCGCGCGGTCCGCTGTAGCCCGCGGTCGCCGCCGCTGCGATCGTGTTCAGAACGGCGACGCCGAGCGAAGCCCCGACCTGCTGGGCGGCGTTGACCGTGGCCGAAGCCACCCCCGCCTCTCGCTGGTCGACCCCGTGCGTGGCCGTGCTGAAGGCTGGCACCATCGCCGTCGAGAGGCCCAATCCCAGCAGCACCTCGGCCGGCAGCACCACCGAAACGAAGCTGCTGTCACCGTGAAGCTGGGTCAGCAGCGCGAGCCCCGCCGCGGCCACTAGCGCCCCAGGAGCCATCAGGACGCGCGGGGGGACGAGCGGCATGAGCCGGCGAGCGATCAGCCACGAGCCCAATTGCGAGGCGACCGTGATCGGAAGGAACGCGAGGCCGGCGTCGAGGGGCGTGTAGTGGAGCACGACCTGGAAGTCGTACGTCAGGAAGAGGTACGCGCCGAACGTGCCGGCCAGCGCGAGCCCCACCGCCAGGTAGGCGCCGCCGCGATTGCGGTCGGCCACGATGCGCAGCGGGAGGAGAGGGTTCGGCGTGCGCGCTTCACGGACCACGAACAGGACCAGCAGGGCGGCGCTTGCCGCGAGCAAGCCGATGACGGTCGCCGCCGTCCAGCCTGACCTGACCGCTTCGGTGCATCCATACACGAGCGAGACGAGGCCGACGCCGATGAGAAGCACACCGGGCACGTCGAACAAAGGCCGGCCCCGACTGGGCGAGGACTTCAGCACCGTCCAGCCGCCGGCTGCCGCGGCGATCGCGATCGGCAGGTTGACGTAGAGGCACCACCGCCACGAGAGGTACTGGGTCAGAGCGCCGCCGAGAAGCATCCCGATCGCGGCTCCGCTGCCTGCGATCGACCCGTACACCGCGAAAGCCGTAGCGCGCTCTCGAGGTTCGGTGAAGGAGGTCGCGAGCAGGGACAGCGCCGTGGGAGCGAGCAGCGCCGCGAACGCGCCCTGCGCCGCGCGCGCTGCGATGAGGACCCCGAAGTCCGGCGCCGCGCCGCCGGCGACCGACGCGAGGGCAAAGCCCGCGAGGCCGATCATGAACGCACGCTTGCGGCCCACGTAGTCGGCGATGCGGCCGCCCAGCAGGAGCAAACCGCCGAAGGCCAGCGTGTAGGCGGTGACGACCCACTGCCGGTCGGCGTCCGATGCGCCGAGCGCGGATTGAGCCGAGGGCAGCGCGATGCTGACGATGGTCGCGTCGAGGGCGATCATCAGCTGCGCCAGGGCGATGAACGCGAGAGCCACCCAGCGCCTGGGGTCGGGCTCGGGCGGCGCCCAAATCTGTTCTGCTGGCGCCGCGGTCATACAGACGCCACCTCACGCCGACGGACGAGGCTTGCGGCCCCACCGAGGAGCGCTCCGGCAACAACGACGATCGCGGCCACGACTGCGTTCGGTTTGACCGTCATGTCGAAAAGGACGGCGAGCGCCATGCCGATCCTCACGAGCCAGGACAGCGTGGCCGCGGTGTTGCCCATGCGCCCTCGCATCACGTTGATGCCGGTGAATGCGCCAACCCCGGCGATCAGCACGTAGGTGGCGATGCCGACCGCGACCCAACCGGTCCAACCGACCTGCGCCCACATCATGTAGGCGCCCGGGACCAGGATCGCCACCGCCGAGATCGGCCCGAGGACACGGTTCATCGGCGCCGCCGAGAAGCCGACCCGCAAACCCACACCTTCGATCGTCAAGAGCACGAAGAGCAGCACGGCTCCGACGATGTGGACGAACAGCGCTACCGAGTAAAGGTCCATCGATCTCCTCCTTGAATCCCAGCCCTGTCGCCTAGGTTACCATAAACTTGTGGTGACTAAAAGTATTAGGCGGCCAAAGTTATTCCGCTAGAATCAAGCCGATGGCGGCCGAGACTGGGCTGAGAGAGCGCAAGAAGCAGCAGACGCGTCAGCAGATCTTCGAGGCGGCGCACCGGCTGTTCGGCGAGCGCAGCTTCGACTCCGTGACCGTGGCCGACGTCGCAAGGGCGGCCGACGTGTCCGAGGTGACCGTCTTCAACTACTACCCCAACAAAGAGGACCTGTTCTTCGCGGGAATGCAGTTCTTCGAGGAGCATCTCCTCGAGGCGGTGCGCACCCGACCTCGGGGTGAGCCGGCGATCAAGGCGCTACGGCGGCGCCTCCTGGACAGCGTCGAAAACCTGCGCGAACCGAGCAGGATCAGGGCCGTCCTCAAGGCGGTGGAGGTGATGTCGTCGAGCCCCTCGCTCGCGGCGCGCGAACACGAGATCGTCGACCGCTACACGCGGCTCCTCGCCCAGCTGCTCGCCGAAAAGACAGGCGTCGCCGAGGACGTCGAGGCCATGGCAGCCGCGGCGGCCATGATCGGCGCGCACCGCGCGGTCGTCGATCATGTCCGCAAGCGCGTCCAGGCCGGTGATCGCGGGACGTCGCTCGTCGACGACACCCGCGCCCAGATTCGCCGGGCCTTCAGCCGCCTGGAAAAAGGGCTCGGGACCTACTCGGTCAGGGCCTGACCTTCAGCGCCGCCTTCAGGTCCGAAACGCCGAAGTAGGCAGCCTGCTTGCGAGCGCTCCGCGCCGAGCCGGTGTAGGCAAAGCTGATGTTCACACCGGCCTTGCCGAGCTTGGTGGCGTAGCGTCCGAGCGCACCCGGCGTGTCAGAAAGGGTGACGGCGAGGACCTCATCCTCTGTCGCCGGCCAGCCATTCTGCGCCAGCACCTTCTTGGCCGCGGCCGTCTTGTCGACGACCATCCAGATCATCCCCCCGCCACCTGTCGTGGCGCCGCACACCCCGACGATGTTGACCTTCTTCGCACCCAGCGCGCTGGCGATATCGCCCAGCATCCCCGGCCGGTCAGGGACTGTCAGTGTCAGCTGCTTGGCCCGTGGCATACCTCAACCTCCTGATCAAAAGCGGCGTGAAGTCGGGGTTAGTCTAAGCCCGCACTATTAAGAAGACGCGAGAGCTTCGGAGCCGACGCGAACACCAAGGCCGACCAGGACCGCGCCGAGCAATCCGTCCAGGGCACGCCGCACCGATGGCCGGCGCAGAGTGCGGCTGACCCGTTCGACCGCGAAGGCATAGCCGACCAGCCACGCCAGCGTCAGCAGGCAGAAGTTGAAGCCGAGGACGAGCAGCAGCACGAAGCTCGGGTGAGGACCCGCGAACGGCGGGAGGAGGCTGATGAAGAAGGCCACCATCTTCGGGTTGGACAGGTTGCTCAGAAATCCCTGGAGGAACGCCGTGCGGACCGACAGCCGCGAGCCCTGTCCTACTGGCGTGGCCTCGGGCTCGCGATGCCGGATCGCCTTGAACGCCGAGCGCAATCCCAGGTAGACGAGGTAGGCCGCGCCGGCGAGCCGAATCGCGAGAAACAGCGGCGCCGAAGCCATCAGGACCACCGCCAGCCCAGCACTCGTAGCGACTGTCCAGGCAGCCTGGCCGGCCGACACGCCGGCGGCTGTGGCCGCACCCGTGCGGCGGTCTCCGAGCAGCGTGTTGCGAATGGTCAGGGCGGTGTCCTGGCCCGGCGTGCAGATGACGAGCAGCGACACCCCGAGGAAAGCAAGATATTGCCCGAGTGAGATCAACCAGGCAATTGTCGGTCGAACGCCCCGGCAGGCAGGAACACCTGTCCCTCCGGTGCCTCCGGCGCCACCTCCCCATAAATGGGGAGGAGCGGGGTCTCCTCAGCCCCCGGCGTAGGGGCGCAGGGCGTCGGCGCGACCCGTCCGGCGCAGCTTTTCCAGCGCGGCTCGCTCCAGCTGGCGCACCGTTTCGCGGCTGGTCCCCAGCCGGCGCGCAACTTCGTCGAGCGCCCGCTGGTGGCCGTCGGTGAGGCCGAACCGGAGCTGGATCACCCGGCGCTCACGCGGCCGGAGAGTGCGCAGCACGTCGTCGACCTGATCCTTCAGGTCCGCCTCCAGCGCCGCCATGGCAGGGGACTCCGCGTTGGCGTCCTCGATCAGGTGGCCGAGCTCGGTGTCGCCGTCCTCGCCGATCGGGGTTTCGAGCGAAACCGTGTCGCGCGAAGTCTGGCGCAGAGCCTGGACCTCGACGGTCGTGAGCCCGAGCTCCTCGGCGACCTCCTCCTCGGTCGGCTGCCGGCCGAGGGAGTCGCGCAGGCGGTCGGAGATGCGGACCAGCTTGTTGGTCTGGTCGCCGATGTGGATCGGGAGCCGGATCGTCCGCGACTGGTCGCCGATGGCGCGCAGCACGGCCTGGCGGATCCACCAGGTCGCGTAGGTCGAGAACTTGAAGCCGCGCCGGTGGTCGAACTTGGCGACCGCCCGCATCAGGCCGACGTTGCCCTCCTGGATCAGGTCCAGCAGCGGCATGCCGCGGCCCTGGTACTTCTTGGCGATCGAGACCACCAGGCGGAGGTTTGCCTCGGTCATGCGGCGGCGGGCGGCGTCGGAGCCCGCCTCGATCTGCTTCGCCAGCTCGATCTCCTGCTGCTTGGTCAGAAGGGTGCCGCGCCCGATCTCGCGGAGGTAGGCGCCGAGCGCGTCGTCGGGCTCGGCCTGTCCGGCCTCAGGAGCCTGCTTCGGCTCCTCCTCGATCTCAGATAGGACCTCGGCGAGGTCCGGCGAGCTCGCGTGGGAGCTCGACCGGTCGTCTTCGTCGCCCGTGTCCAGCCACAGTGGTGCCGATGATTGGAGTTGCATGCAAGTTCGATTTACCCAACCGACCCCCTCCACCAAACGCGCGCGCGAGGGTAAGGTGGGTTTCCGGCCAACGATTTTCAAGGAGGTGCGGGAGGTGGGCTGGGTCACGTTCGAGGTCAAGACCGCGCGTCGGGCGCAGCTCGTGGACATCACCGACCGCGTCGCCGCGGCGGTCGAACGTTCCGGGAAGGAGGAGGGCACGTGCCACGTCTACGTGCCCCACACGACCGCGGGCGTGACCATCAACGAGGGCGCCGACCCGGATGTGGCAGGCGACATCGAGTCGCTTCTCGCCGAGATCGTGCCCAGGGAGGCCGCATTTCAGCACGCCGAGGGCAACTCGGATTCCCACATCAAGACCGTGCTCGTCGGCCCTTCTTGCATCGCTCCAGTGCGTGGAGGCAGGCTGGCGCTCGGCAGGTGGCAGGCGATCTTCCTCTGCGAGTGGGACGGGCCGCGCACCCGGCGCGTGGAGGTCGCGGTCTCGAGCCTCTAGCCGGTCAGCTCAGTCCGGCGGCTCGAGCGCAACATTGGATTCCCGGGCCAGACGCTCAGGAAGGAGGATGACCACACGCCCGCGATGGATGTCGATCAGCCCTTCCCTCTTCAGCTCCTGGAGCACGGAGGCGACCACCTCGCGGACCGACCCGACAGCGATCGCCAGCTCGTGCTGGGTGCCGGTGACGCTCATGCCTGGGACCACGCTGCCCGACACCGCCGCCCGGTCGAGGATCGCGCTGATCACTCGCTGGCGGACGGATCCGAAGCCCCTGACGTGAAGGGCGCGATGCATCGCACCCACCATCGAGGCCAGCTCCTCGATCAGCGCCCAGGCGAAGACGGGCTGGACCATGGCCAGCTCCCTGATCCGCTCCTGGCTGACGACCAAAACTTCGCTGGGCTCGAGGACCTGCACCCCCCGAGCCAGGACGAGCCTGTGGTCGGCCAGCAGACCGATGGTGTCGCCCGGCTTCAGGTAGCGGGTGGTCACCTGGTTTCCCTGGGGGCTCGCGAGGAAGCCACGGAGGCTCCCGCGGAGGAGAATCCAGGCCACGCTGCCCTCATCCCAGCCCACAGCCACCGTACCGCTCGGGTATTCGACCCGGTGAGCCCCGTTCGTCACTTCGCGGACGACCAAGTCAGGCAAACGGCTCAACAGGCCGGTCGAGCGAGCGGGCCTAAGCCACTCTGGAAATTCGTTCATCTAGGGGAAACATCGCCGGAATGGTCCACTTGCTGTGCTCCATAGTACTAGACATTGTTATGTAAGCACAGATACAGAAGAGAGCAATGTATAGTACTGACGGAAAGCTGCATGGACGCTGAGCGGAAGCTGAACACCAGGGAAGCGGCCCGGTTCCTCCGCGTGAGCGAGGCGTCGATCCGGCGCTGGAGCGATTCGGGCCTACTCCCCAGCGGGCGCGTGGGCCGGCGGCGCGAGCGGCGCTTCGCCGAGGCGGACCTCATTGCGTTCGTCGAGCACGTCCCCTCGCGCAATTCACTGGGCTCGACCGTGAACATCGGCGGGACCGCGCTGTCCATCCCGGTGCACCTTGCGACTCTTTTCAGCAGCGATGCGGGCGGGCTGAGGCTCACGATTCCGTTTTTCGCCGAAGGCATCCGGCTCGGCCAACCTTGCTTCCTGGTCGCCGACGGAAGTCTCGCGGAGCGTTACGTGGAAGCGCTGGGCCAGGTGGAAGGCGTCGACCTGGAGGCGGCGATGGAAAGCGACCTCTTCAGCCTGGTGGTCTTTTCCGGCGGGAGGGTCGGGGACGCGATCGCGCAATGGGAGGGCAACTTCGCGACGTCCATCGCCAGGCGTCCGACGATCATCCGGATCGTCGGAGAGATGGTGGCCGAACGGACGATGTTTGCTTCGGAGGAGGAGATGCTCCGCTACGAGGAAGCCTTCGAGGTGATGTCGAAGCGGTATCCGCTAGCGGTGATGTGCCAGTACGACGTCAGGCGATTCGACGGCCCTGCGCTGCTGCGGTGGAGCGATTCGGGCTTGCTGCGCGCAGCTCGGATCGGGCGCCGCCGCGAGCGGCGATTCCACGAATCCGACCTCCTGGCCTTCGGCGAGCTACCCCCTTCGAAAAGGGCACCAATCGGGACGGTGAACGTCGGCGGGATGGCAATCCCGGTCCCCGTCCACCTGGCGCCGCTGTACAGCACGGATGAGGGCCGGCTCCGCCTCACTGTGCCGTTCCTGGCCGAAGGGATTCGCCTGGGTCAGCCTGGGTTCCTGGTCGCCAACGGCCCGGTGCTGGCGACCTACCTCGACGCTCTCGGTGCGCAGGCCGGCGTTGACCTGGAGCGCGCCCAGAAAGAAGGGTCGTTCACGCTCGTCGCCCTCCAAGGCGATGGATCCGCCGCGATCGCGCAGTTCGAGCGCATGTTCGGCGAAGCCCTCGCCACGCGCCAGACGCTGATCCGGCTCGTCGGCGAGATGGCGTGCGTGCGCACGATGTTCGGCTCCGAGGACGAGATGCTGCGGTTCGAGGAGGCGTTCGAGGTGATGTTCCGGCGCTACCAGATCGCAGCGATATGCCAGTACGACGTGCGCATGTTCGACGGCCCCTCGCTGTTGCGGATGCTGAAGGCCCACCCTGACCTGTTCGGCCTTCGGAGCGGCACTTTTTTCAACTGACCGGCTGAGCCGCGGCCGGAATCGTGAACCGGAAGGTCGAGCCGTTGCCCAGGGTGCTCTCGACCCAGATCCGGCCCTTGTGCAGCTGGATGATCTGCTGCGCGATCGCAAGGCCGAGCCCGGTGCCGACGACCTGTTTCTTTCCGTCGCCTTCGTACCGCTCATAGCGGCCGAAGATCCGGCCGACGAAATCCGGCGGGATGCCAAGGCCGTGGTCCTGGACACTTACCTCGACTGAGCCGTTCTCCGTCCGGCTCGAAACCAGTATCTCGCCGCCGTCGGGGGCGTACTTGACCGCGTTGGTGAGCAGGTTGGCGACGACCTGGGTGAGGCGGTCGGAGTCGCCTTCGATTCGGGGCAGCCTGGGGTCGAGGTGGGCGACGATCTCGTGCCTGGAGGTCGACATGCGCGCTCGGTCCACCGTGTCGCTGAGGATCTGGTTCAGGTCCGTCGACGCCATGTGCAAAGCCATCCGGCCGGACTCGATGCGGTCGAGGTCGAGCATCTCGGTGATCATCCGGTTCAGCCGCAGGGCGTCGGAGTTGATGTCGCCGGCAAATTCGCGCACCTCGTCGGTGGAAACGTCCTGCGAGCTCATCAGCTCGCTGTAACCCTGGATCCCGGTCAGCGCCGTGCGGAACTCATGGCTGACCATCGACATGAACTCGCTCTTGAGCCGGCTCAGGTTTTCCAGGGCGGCGAGGTTCGCCAGCGCCACCTCGTCCGCGTTGTGCTCCTCGGTGATGTCATCGAACATCACGAGGTAGTGATCGACTCGGCCTCCGCTGCCCACCAGCGGCGTGACGCTGCGATGGACCCACAGCGTCCTGCCGTCGGCGGTGCGCATCTCGCCATCCACATCGACCTGGGCGAGCTCACCAGTTCGCATCCGCATCATCCGCTCCTGGGCTCGCGCCATCTCTTCATCGGACAGGAACGCCCGCATGGTGCTGCCGACCAGGGCCTGCGCCGGGCTGCCGAGCATCTCGCAGAGACGCGGGTTGACGGCAAGAAAATGGAACTCAGCGCTGATCCGCGCGATGCCGAGCGGCGCTCGGTCGATGACCTCGTTGAGCAGCGCTTTCTGTTCGCTCAGCTCGGCCTCGGCGCGGCGGCTGCGAATGAGGAGTCCCAGGAAATCGTTGAGGGCGAGGATCTGGCTGATGACGAAGAGCCCGCCGAACGCAAGCGCAAACCACATCAATCCCTTTGCGCTCACCCGCCCGGTAGCCCCGGTGTAGGCAACGGTCGCGATCACCATCAACATCGCGATCCACGGCAGCCCGAGCTGCCAGATCCTGACCTGCCGCGCACCGGACGCCTCGCCGGGCCGCACATGCCACAGCGCAGCCAGGCCCAGCAGGATGAAGCCGGCGACCCAGCCCACGTCGAGAACGCTTCCGACCGACCCGTACAGCGAGCCGAGCTCCATGTAGGCAAAGGCGCTGTCGGACACGAGGGTTATCCCAAAAGCGCCCAGGAGCAAAAGGAACACCGGGCGAATGCCGGCGATCGTCTGGCGGAACGCGGTGATGAGCACCGTCAGGACGACGACGTCGGATACCGGATACGCCACCGCCAGGTATCGGGAGGCCTGGTCGATCCGGGAGTTGACGAAGAGCGCGTCCAGGCCGAGCGTGCCGAGGCAGAAGACAAGCGCGGAGGCAAACAGGGCTCCCTCGATCACGGCTCGCGCCCGGTTCGTGGCGGCGGAAGGGTCGGCGGAAAGGAACAGGATTCCGGCAATCTGCAGGGGTACCGCGAGGAGGAACCCGGCGTCCGCGGGCGATGGAAACTGGGCGACCCCCCGGCCGACCTCGTTGGCCGTCCAGACGACCTCGCCGAGCGACCAGCTCAAGGCAGACGCGCCCAGCAGCCACCAGGCGGTGCGGTAATGGCCGGAGGCGCGGCGGGCAGCGAGCACGCAGCTGATCGCGGCAAACACTCCGGCCAGCAGCTGGCTGACGTCGAGGACCGCGGCGGTCGCCCTCCCGCCGCCGAGCTGGAGGCCGGCCCAAAGCACGTACACGGCGACTGCCAGCGCGCCGGCGGCCGCGAAACGGGTGAATCGGGGCGCCATCGGAAGGGAAGTTAATCACTCGCTCAACGCGAGCGCGCCCTTTAAAGGCGAAGGGGCCAGACCCTCCCTCCGGGTCATGACCCCTTGCCGTGTGCGTGCCCCCCGGCGTGCTGGACGTAGATTGCTGCGTCCCGCAGCCATTGAAGGCCATCACGATAGGCCCGGAAACGCAACATTCGGGGTCAAAATATGTGCCCGAAACCCTGGTGGGCGTGTAGGCTCAGGGCATGGAGGCCAGGGTGGCGCCGGGCGTCGGGCCCGACTTGAGCGAGCTTCCGGGTGAGGACCTCACCACTTCAGCGCTGCCTGAGGTAGCGGGCTGGATCTCGATCTACGAAGAGCTCGCCTCGATCCTCCGTTCCGTCATAGAGCGGGTGGACGGGACGATCGACGTGGACCAGCTGCGCCGCAACCTGGCGTTCATCGAGGAACGTCTCGCGCTGTGGCGCGACCGGCACGCAGAGCTCGCGGGTGTCGTGATCGACTCCAAGGCCCACACCCTGACCTACGCGGGCAAGTCCCTGCGCCTCACCAGGCGTGAGGCCGACCTGCTCGACTTCCTGCTCCGCCATCCGCGTCGTCCCTTCTCGAGCAAGCAGCTGGCGACGCTCGCGTGGCAGAACTCGCGCCTGTCCGACGCCCAGGTGCGGACCTACATCATGCGTTTGCGCGGCCGGTTGCGCGACGTCGGTCTCGAGCAGGCGATCACGGTGGAGCGAAACCGTGGCTACGGGATCCACGAGAGCCTCGGCAGAAGCGCCGAATGATCCGATCGACCGCTGAGGCGCTGATCGGATCGCGACTGATGATCCTGCAGTCGAAGAGGTTGATGCTCACCTCGGCGAGTCGCAGGCTCGAGGCCCGCGGTGCCGAGTCTTTGCGGGAACGCGTGGAGCACCTTCGCGTCGAGACAGAGGAGGCCCAGCACGCCTACCGCACGACGGTGCTGGGATTCGGGTCGCCGGAGCGGCCGGAATACTGGCTGGTCGCGTACGGCCGCCTGATCGATGCGGGCACCGCGCTCGTCGGCCAGCTGCGGCGCGCCGCGGACGACCTGCCCGCCGCCGAGCGGCACCAGGTGGCGACCGACGTCGAGGCGCTCGAGGGCATCATCGAGCAGTGGACCGATTCGATGCGCGCCTCCATGGCAGAGGCGGTTTAGGCCGGACTACTCTTTTCCGACCCGCTCCGTCTTCTCGGCCTTCAGCTCTTGCATCACGACCACCACGCCCGCGGGTCTCCCGCCGTCACCGATCGTATGGGCGAGCACCCGGCAGCGGATCCGCCTGCCTTTTCGAGTGGTGGCCGAGACCACGAGCTCGTCGTGCTGCGGCCTACCCCCCATCCCGGCCTGGATCAGGCCCCTCAGCAGCTCGGCCGGGAGCCCGATGTCGAGGTCGAAGAACGAATGGCCGACGACCTCATCCGACCGCATACCCCAGAGGTCGGCGGCACGCTCGTTCCACAGCTGCACCCGCAGCTCCCTGTCCAGCACCGCCGCGCCGACCTCGATGTTTCCGGTCACGGCCAGCAGGAGGGTGTTGAGCCTCTGCACCTCCTGGCTGTGGGCCGCGACGTCTGCGTTGATGGTCTGCAGCTCGGCGTTGGTCGACTCGAGCTCCTCGTTCAGCGTCTCGAGCTCCTCGTTGGTGGACTGAAGCTCTTCGTTGGTCGTCTCCAGCTCCTCCACAGTGGACTGCAGCTCTTCGTTGGTCGTCTCCAGCTCCTCCTTGTTGGACTGCAGCTCGTGCGCCATACGGTCCAGCTCGGAGCGCAGGTGCGTCTCGTGAGTGACGTCGAAGAAGTTGATCGCGCTCCCGGCGAGCGACCCGTCTTCATCGGTGAGCGGGGCGACGTGGACGTCGAAGACTCCGGTCGTACCGTTCGGCCGCTTGAGCCCCACGCTCTTGACCTCGATCGGGATGCGGTCTCGCGCGACGCGGTCAAGCGGGGTCCGGAGGTCGACATGCCGATACGAAAGCTCGAGGTCCTTGAGTGGCCGGCCAAGGTCAGCCGGAGGAATCTCGAGCAGGTGACGTGCCGGCTGGTTGGCGCTGACCAGCGTGCCAAGCGAGTCGACGACGATTTGGGCGAAGGGAAGTCCCTCGGTGGTGAGCTCGCGCACTCGGAGCTGACGCGCGACATGGTTGTTCGCGTCGGTGCTTCCGGACTGTGCAAGCAGCATCATCCGGTCGCGGAGCTGCAGGCGCGCGACCTTGGAGAAGATGCGTTCTTTCACGTCCACCGCGGTGAAGAGGGCCGCGTGGGTGAGCAGCATCTCCGCGCGACCCAGGAACAGGTAGCCGTCGTCGTTGAGCGCGTAGTGAAACCGGCCGAGGATTCGACCCTGCGCTTCCGCCGTGAAGTAGATGAGCGTGTTGCGGCAGATCAACAGGTCGAGACGTGATATGGGCGCATCCTGCGTCAGGTCGTGGCGGCCGAAGATCATCGCCCGCCGGAGCGCTGAAGCGAACATGAAACGATCGCCCGCCTGCTCGAAGTATCGCGACCTCAGGTCGGGGTCGAGCGACTCCACGTCCCTGGCCGAGTATCCGCCGCGAGCCTTGGCGAGCGCCTCTTCGTCGACGTCGGTGGCGTAGATCTTGACGCGCCTGACGAACTCCTCCTCGCCGAGCGCGTCGCAGAAGATGATGGCCGCGGTGTACGCCTCCTCGCCGGATGAGGTGCCGGTGCTCCAGACCCGGATGTCGCCGCCCCTGGCGACGATCCGCGGGACGATGTCTCCTGCGAGGTAATCCCAGGCCGGCCGGTCGCGGAAGAACTCGGTCACGTTGATCAGGATCTTGTCGAACAGCACCGCGAACTCGTCGGCGTGGACCTGCAGGTAATCGAGGTAGGCGCGAAAGCTGTCGATTCCCAGCTCGGAGCAGCGCACGGAGACACGCCGGATGATGCTCGGCCGCTTGTAACCGGTGAAGTCGAAGCCTCGAGTGTCGCGTAGGTATTCGAGGAGGCTCTCGAAGTCTGGGCCGGCTTGCAGCGTCAACTCTTCTTCCGCCCGTCCACCAGCGTGACGAGCTGGGACGCAATCTCGTCGAGCGGCAGGATCAGATCGACGGCGCCTGTCTTGATCGCGGATCCGGGCATACCAAAGAATTCTGAGGACGCCTCGTCCTGCGCGAGAACCGTCCCACCCCGCTGCTTGATCGCGGTCACGCCCATCGCCCCATCGCGCCCCGTGCCGGTCAGCACCACCGCGATCGCGCGATCGCCGAAGGCCGCAGCCACCGACTCGAAGAGCAGGTCGGCAGACGGCCTGACGAAGTTGACGAGCTCGGTGTCGGTGAGGGTCACGACGCCACGCCGGTTGATGAGCAGGTGGTGGCCCGGCGGCGCCAGGTAGGCGTGGCCCGGCTTCACGGCGGTGCCATCTTCGGCGTGAGTCACCGGGAGCCGCGCGCGACGGCCGACAACCTGGGGCATCAGGCTCTGGTGGCGCGGGTCGACATGCTGGACGATGACGATGGTCGCGCCGAAGCCGGCGGGTATGCCGCCAAGAAGCTGACCCAGGGCAGCGACGCCGCCGGCCGATGCCGCGATGGCGACGATGTCGAAGGCCGCTGAGGGCCGACGCGGGTGGTTGGGACCGGCCAATTTCTCCCTGCCATCATGCTCTCGATCCAATCGACCGGCTTGACAAGGCGGCGCCTTTATCTTTTGAAGATCGAACACGGTGCTGCGGAAGTCGAATACGAAAGGGGGCGCGACATGGACCTACCGGCTGGAGTTAGCTCGCACGACGCACGAACCGGGCGGCTGAAGATCCGCTACATCGAGTCCGGCCCGAAAGACGGGATCCCGCTGCTGATGATCCACGGCAACCTCTCGACCGGCCGGTTCTACGAGCACCTGATGCCAGGGGCGCCCGATGGGTACCGGATCATCGCGCCGGACATGCGCGCGTTCGGGGACACCGAGCGCGTCCCGATCGATGCGACGCGCGGACTGCGTGACTGGGCCGACGACGCCTTTGCCCTCATCCAGACGCTGGGTATCACGCGGCCGGTGCACCTCGTCGGTTGGTCGACCGGCGGCGCGGCCATCGCCAACTACGCGGAGGAGCACCCCACAGCCTCGCTCACCTTCATCGACCCGGTCTCTCCGTACGGTTTTGGCGGCGTGCGCCTCGACGGCACGCCTTGCTTTCCTGATTACGCGGGGTCGGGCGGCGGCACGGGAAACCCGGAGTTCATCAAGCGCATCGCGGAGCACGACACGTCCTCAGATTCGCCCTTCTCGCCGCGCAACGTGATGAACAGCTCCTACTGGGCGGCGTCGCACCGCGAGCCGAAGGAGCGCGAGGACATCCTCGTCGAGGAGATCCTCAGGTCGGTCACGGGAGACGACGGCAACCCTGGTGACTCGACGGCGTCAGCGAACTGGCCCGGCGTGGCTCCCGGCACGCGCGGCATCCTGAACGCGCTGTCGGGCAAGTACTGCAACTGGGCGGGCATCGTCGACATCGACCCCAAGCCCCCGATCCTGTGGACGCACGGCACCGCCGACATCGTGGTGGCCGACGGGTCGGCGTGGGAGATGGGAACGCTTGGCAAGCTGGGTTACGTGCCTGGCTGGCCGGGCGAGGAGATCTTCCCGCCACAGCCGATGGTCACCCAGATCCGCAACGTCCTGGAGGAATACCGGGCGAAGGGCGGCCGGGTCGAGATGGAGATGTTCGAGGGGTCGGGGCACGGGCCGCTGTTCGACGCGGCGGACCGCTGGAGCAAAGTGTTCTTCGAGTTCCTCGCTTCGGTGGAGCTTCCCGCGGCGGTCTAGGAATTCGCGCTTGCCAGGTCGCCTGGCAGGTGCGAACATTTGCTCGATATGATCCCGCCATCGCCCGAAGCGATCGAGCTGGGCCTGAACACGGCCGACCCGGCCACGCTGGTGATCGACCTGAACTGCGCGTTCGCCTCCATCGAGCAACAGCACGACTTTTCCCTGCGTGGCCGGCCGCTGGCGATCGCGGCGTACGCCACCGACGCAGCCACGATCGTCTCCTCTTCACGCGAGGCGCGCGACCTGGGCATCAAGACCGGCATGAAGGTCTTCGAGGCGAAGGCGATCTTTCCGGCCATCGTGGTGCGGGAGCCGAATCCGCCGCTCTACAGGTCAGTCTCGGACAGGCTGATGGAGATCATCGAGCGCCATACGCCGGACGTCCTTCGGATGTCGATCGACGAGGCGTCGATGAGCCTGGCGGGGACTCCGGATCTTCGAAAGCTAGGACCCGAGGGGGTCGGCCTTGCGGTCAAGCGGGCGATCCGGGCGGAGATCGGCGAGTGCGTCACGGCGTCGGTCGGCGTCTCGACCTCGATCTGGATGGCGAAGCAAGCTTCGAACCTCGACAAGCGGGATGGGTTGCGGCGGATCGATCACACCAATCTGCTTGCCGTGTTCGAGAGCTTGTCCTTGACCGATCTGTCAGGTATTGCGGAGGCGAGCGCGCGTAGGTTGGCTCGCGGCGGCATCCTGACGCCGCTGCAGTTCCTTCGCGCGACTCCCCCGCGGCTGCGTGGATTCGAGGTCGGCGGATTCGAGGGGGTGAGGCGGAAAAGCTACAGCCACTCCCACGTGCTTGCGCGGGCGACCGCGTCGCAGCGCGACCTCGAGGAATTGTTGATGCGGTTGTCCGACATGGTGGGCCGGCGGCTTCGGGCGGCCGGAAGGCGCGGCAGCATCGTTTCGGTGGGGGTCGTGTACCGGCCCGACGCCGGGCACTTTTCGCGGCAGGCCAAGCAGGCCGCGCCGATCGCGACCGGGGACGAGATCTATCGCGCGGCGCTTTCGCTGCTCGCGGCGCGGGATCCGCGGCGGACGGTGGGCACGCTGGGCGTGGGGCTGTCGGGGCTGGTCGACGCTGACGCGGGCCAGCTGGACCTGTTCGATTCTTCGGCGGGGCCGCGGTTGGCTCGGTTGGAGGCGGCGGTCGACCGGATTCGGGACCGTTTCGGGGAGGATGCGGTGCAGCGGTCGCGGCTTCTCGGGCGGGCGCCGGTGGTCAGGGACAGGATCGCGTTTGGGAATACGGGGCACCCCGATGAAGCGGCGCGAAATAAGTCGTGACTTCGCGGCGAATAGAGAACAAGATCACGACATGGCCTCCAGTAGAGAGGAGGCTGCTGGGGCGGCATGGGAAGGCGCTGATCTGGAGCGACCGATCGTCGGGGAAGATCCGGAGACGGATTCGCTTGCGGAGGCGCGACGCTGGATCACGGTCTACAGCCACCTGCTGAAGCTCGAGCAGGAGCTGCTGGATGTGCTCGCGGAGACCATCCCGCGGATGCCGGGAGAGGCGCAGAGGGAGGCGGAGGCGGCGAACCTGCCGGTGCTCGCGTCGCACGTGGAGAGGTTCAAGCACAGGCTGGAGTTCTGGGTCGGACGGAGGCGCGTCCTTGAAGAAGGGGGGGCTGGGAAGGGGGTGTGAGGGGAGGGTCTGCAGGCTTGACGGACGGGGCTGTGAAGGGGGTGTTGAGGGGACTGTG
>WNFI01169109.1_pt2 | contig 35684 bp, 42 predicted proteins | sample 5400471 | NCBI WGS metagenome assembly WNFI01 (sample SAMN13153348, study PRJNA577476) | soil metagenome | isolation source: 100 cm saprolite on Douglas fir-dominated hillslope | place: USA:California | collected 2013-09-17 | reverse complement strand
GCGGGCGTCCGTGATGGGTGACCACGTCAATCGCGGCGCCACGAGACTGGCGGCGTGGCTCTGCGCGGGGCTGATCAGCGCGCTGAACGTGTTTCTGCTGGTCTCGCAGTTCGGCTAGGACGTGGAGCTGACCCACGGCCGGCGTCCTCGGACGTGGAGCTGACCCACGGCCCCCGCCAGCCGCCGGCGCTCGAGACGAGCTCAGCTGCGGCCGGCGGCCCCCAGGTGCGCGGCTCGTAGAACTCCACCTCCGGGGGATCTTCGAGCAGCGGTGTGACGATCCGCCAGCTTTCCTCGACCATGTCCTCACGCGTGAAATACGTGCTGTCGCCGACGAGCGCCGCGTGTAGAAGCACCTCATAGGGTGTCGGGTCCTCCCCACCCTCGGCGGCGAACTCCATGTCCAGCTCGATCGGAGCCGGGCCGGTGCTGTCGGCGCGGTGGGCATCGAGCACGATCCGAACACCGGTCGTCGGGTCGATCTTCACGACCAGCTGGCTCGGTTCCCGCAGCTGCTCTCCGCCACCGAGGAAGGGCAGCTCCGGCGCGTGCTCGAAGACGATGCGCAGCTCCGTCTCGGTGACCGGCATGCGCTTGCCCGCACGGATGAAGAAGGGGACCCCAGCCCAGCGCCAGTTCTCGATTTCGAGGCGCAGCGCCGCAAAGGTCTCGGTCTTCGAGTCGGGGGCGACGCCGCCGATCTCGCGATAGCCGGCGTATTGACCTCGCACATACGCCGCCGGATCGGCTGGGCGGATCGACGCGAGCACCGCGGCCTTGGCGTCCTTGACCGCTTCGGCGCCGGAGCCGCCGGGCGCCTCCATCGCGGCGCCGGCGAGTACCTGGAGGAGGTGGTTGACGACGACGTCGCGGAGTGCGCCAACGGGGTCGTAGAAGTGGCCGCGGTCCTCGACTCCGAGCTCCTCGGCGAGGGTGATCTGCACGTTGTCGACGAAGCTGCGATTCCACACCGGCTCGAGCAGCGAGTTGGCGAAGCGCAGATGCAGGAACTCCTCGACGCCCATCTTGCCGAGGAAGTGGTCGATCCGGTAGAGCTGGGTCTCGCGCAGGTACTCGCGCAGTTCCGCGGCGAGCGCCCGGGCCGACGGAAGGTCGTGGCCGAAGGGCTTCTCCACGGCCACGCGGGCCTCGGCCAGCAACTGATGGGCGCCGAGCTTCGCCACGACCGGGCCGAACAGCGAAGGTGGGATCTCCAGGTAGAAGAGGGGTGTTCGGCTGCCCTTGATGGCCTTCGCGACGCGCTCGTAGGTGGCATCGTCGGCGAAGTCGCCGCTGATGTAGGAGAGCCGCGCGGCGAGGCTTCCGAAGACCGTCTCGTCGAGCTTCTCGCCGGTCGCCTCGATCGCTTCATGGGCGTGTTCGCGCAGCTTCTCGATGCTCCAGGGCTCGGACGCGACGCCCAGCACGGGCACCTCGAGCAGTCCCCGTTTCTCGAGGCGGTAAAGCGAGCGCAGCGTCATCTTCCGCGCGAGGTCCCCGGTGATCCCGAAGATGACCAGCTGGTCCGCCGTCGCCGTGTCGCCGTTGCTCACCGTTCGCTCGCTTTCCGGGGGGCGGACAAGGCTACCTGTCATTTGAGGAGCAACTGCACGATCGCCGAGATGCCGACGACGACGATCAGCGCGCGAAGACCGGCCGGCGGCAGGCGCCGGCCGTAGCGGGCGCCGAGCTGTGCGCCGAGGATCGCCGTCGCGGCGATCAGCGCTGCGGGGCCCCAGTCGACGTGGGCGGCGAACACGAAGTAGAGGCCTGCGACGCCGTTCACGACCCCCGCCAGGACGTTCTTGAGCGCGTTCGTGCGCTGCAGGTCCTGGGCCAGTGCCACGCTGAGGATCGCGAGCAGGATGATCCCCTGGGCCGCGCCGAAGTACCCACCGTAGACGCCCGTCACGAAAACGGCGAGCGCGGTGCCGGGGTGACCGGGCCGCTCGAGGTCGATCTCGCGGCGCGCCAGCGCCCGTGAGATCCGCGGCTGCAGAACGGTCACGAGAAGCGCGATCGCGATGAACACGGGCACGATCGCCGTGAAGGCAGAGGACGGCAGGACGAGCAGCAGCACCGCTCCCGTGATGCCGCCGAGCGCCGAGGACACGCCGAGCTGCAGCGCGCGCGAGCGCTGGCCGGCGAGCTCGCGGCGGTAGCCGATCGCACCTGAGATCGAGCCGGGAACGAGGCCGATCGTGTTCGTGACGTTCGCCGTGACCGGTGCGTAGCCGAACGCCAGGAGCACCGGGAAGGTGATCAGCGTGCCGCTGCCGACGACCGTGTTGATCGTGCCCGCCGCCATTCCCGCGAGGGCGATGCAGACGATTTCGGCGAGGCTCAAGTTGACGTCGCGTTCGCGGAGATGGCGATGCCCTTCTAGGGTTCGTGCCGTGGAGGTCGAGAAGGCTATCCGGACCCGCAGAACGCACAAGGCGTTCGGGCCGCGCGCCGTCGAGCCGGCGGTCCTATTCGAGCTCTTCGAGCTGGCCAGATGGGCGCCGAACCACCGGCTCACGAACCCGTGGCGCTTTCGCGTGCTCGGTGAGCGGACGCGGGCCGCGCTGATGGAGCTGGCAGAGTCCGAGCAGCCGGGCGCTGCGATCAAGCTGCAGCGCGCCCCGACGCTCGTCGCGGTGGGCGCCCACATGACGGGCGAGCAGGCGCAGGATCGCGAGGACCTCCTCGCCACGGCCGTGGCCGCGTACATCGTGCTGCTCGGCGCCCACGCGCGCGGTCTCGCCGCCTACTGGCGGACTGTGCCGCTGCTGGATGACCCGCGGGCGCGGGATCTGCTCGGCCTGCCCGCCGAGGAGACCCCGGTCGGGCTCCTCTATCTCGGCGAGCCCGTCCAGGAGCAGCGCGTCCCGGAGCGAGCCCCGGTGTCTGACTTCGTGATCGAGCTGGACTGATGGGCGCGAGCATCCGGCAGGCGCTGCTCCCGGGTCCAGATGACCGTCACGGCCCGCTCGTAGGGCTGATGATCGCGCTGACGCTTCTGACCGGCGTGGTGGACGGCGTCAGCTACCTGGCGCTCGGCCACGTGTTCGTCGCGAACATGACGGGAAACGTCGTCTTCCTTGGCTTCGCGATCGCCGGCGCCGGTGGGCTGTCGGCAGCGAGCTCGCTGATCGCGCTCGGGGCGTTCCTGCTCGGAGCGCGTGGCGGCCGGTGGATCGGGGCGAGGTGGGGTGCCCACCGGGGGCACCTGTTGCGCGCCGGCGGCACGATCCAGGCGACGCTGATCGCGCTCGCGCTGATCGTCGCGCTCGCATCCATCTCCCCGGAGCCGCGGGGCGTGCGTTACGCGATCGTCGCCACGCTCGCCGTCTCGATGGGCATCCAGAATGCCGTCGCGACGCGCCTGGCCGTGCCCGAGCTCACGACGACGGTGCTGACGAAAACCCTCACCGGCCTGGCCTCCGATGCGGATCAGGGAACCGGGCTCAGGGCCCGCCGCCTGATTGCGGTCGCAGCGATGCTCGTGGGGGCGATCGCCGGCGGGGTGCTCGTGCTCAAAGTGTCCGTCACCGTCGCTCTGCTCGCGGCCTTCGCGATCGCGTGTCTCGTTTCGCTCGCCGCCGATCTGGCTTCCCGCCGTGGCGGCGCCTGGGTGCGCAACAGCTGAGAGCTCGCGGAGCGCCGGCGCGGGACGCCGTCATGCGGCCGGCGCCGAGGATGCGCGCCGGCCGCGACAGATGGCTGAGTGGCCCGGGGCCCGCTCTATTGGACGGTCAGCGTGCCTTCCATGCCCGCCTGCCGGTGACCCGGGACGGTGCAGAAGAACTTGTAGGTCCCCGCTTTCAGGTTCACGCTGAGGGTCTTCGAGCCGCCCTGGAACGTCGGCGTCGCGCCGACCGTTTGACCGGAGGACGTTTCGACCGTGAGGTTGTGTTCGAGGGGCGCGGCGTTGGTGAAGGCGATCGAGACCTTGCCGGCTTTCGCACTCAGCGACTTCGTGTTGTAGGCGAGCTGGCCTTCGGGGTTCGCCGCGAGGCTCAGCGAGCTGCCGGCGCCGCCGGCCGCCGGCGCCGGGGTCGTGGCGGAGGAGCTCGTCGAAGGCGTCGAGCTGGCGGGCGTTTGCGGCGTGCTCGCGGAGGAGCTGCTTTTCGAGGAGCTCCCGCAACCCGCCAGGGCGACGATGCCGATCAGCACCGCCGGCAAGGCGAGCCTGCGGTTAGGGCGGTGTGCCTTCGGTTGTGCTGTGGGGTGCGTGGTCACGGTCGGTCCTCCAGTCGTAGCTGTCGCTTGCTAGACACCAAGTGCCCGGGATGCTTCCCCCGCGGCCTCGCGGGCCGCGGGGTCGAATCCTACGCCTGGGGGATCTCAGTAGCCGTACGGTGGCGTGCTCGGCGGCGACATCGGCGGCGAAGGCGAAGTCGGCGGCGGCGCCGTCACGGTGGCCGACGCTGTGACGGCGTGCCAGGTGCCGCCGAACGAGCGGATGCCCTCGCCGTTCGCCTGTCCGGAGGAGTGGTCGCCGGAGAAGCGGTACAGCGGCTTGCCGCGCAGCGTCACCTGCAGCGACCCGTTGGGGCGCCTGATCAGGCCGAGCGTTCCGTGCACGCCCGCCCCGTCCTTCAGCCGGGTCGCGCGGGAGGGGACCACCAGCGGTGGCCAGAAGTGGGCGCATTCGCTGGACTTGCAGAGCAGGTGGTGCGAGCTCTCGCCGCTGAGCGAGTACAACGTGCGGCCCGCCGGGTTGACGACGACCGTCTTGCCGAGCGTCGAGTTCGCGGCGCTCTTGACGGTCAGGGTCGAGGCAGCCAGCGCCGCGACCGCGGGGAGAGCCGAGACGGCGAGCATGCCGAGCAGGCCGATGAGCAGCAGCTGCCGCCGAGCTCGCGTGGTCTGCCGGGGACCGTGGGTTGTGGCGTTTCGCTCAGGAAGCATTGGCGGAGCTCCCGTGACTGTCGCCCGTGTCGAGCTTCGAGCCGTTCGGCTTCAGCACGTACCAGTCCGCGCCGAAGGACTTGATGCCCTGGCCGTAGGCGTCTCCGTCGTCCTTGTCCTTGGCGAAGAAGTACAACGGGTGACCTTTGTAGGTGACCTGCTTGGTGCCGTCAGGGCGAGTCAGCGTTCCGAGGTCGGCCGCGACCGCCCCGCCGCCGACTTGCGCGGCGCCCGCGCTCGTGACCGGCGGCCAGACCTGCGCGCAGGCTCCCGTGCACGCCCCCTGCCCCGGCCTGTCGGCCTCGAACAGGTAGACGGTCATCTTCTTGGGGCCGGCGGCGAGGATCGAGCCGAGCTTGGAGTGCTTGGTGAGGATCGCCTCGCCGGCGGCGGCGGTGGTCGGCGTCGTGGCGCTCGTCGCCGTCGCCGCCGCCGCGGTCGTGGACGAGCCGGCAGTCGATTTACTCGAACCGCAGCCCGCGAGCAAGACCAGGCCCGCGGATGCGCAGCCGAGGATTGGGAGCTTGTTCACAGCGTGACCTCCTGAGGATGGTTGGCGGGGCCTAGCGCTTAGATGCCGCCGGGCCGGGAATCCTTCCCGGCCGATCTCAGGGCTCGGTGTGGATCACGACGTCGGCCAGGCCCTCGATCTGGCCTCGCAGCTCGTCCTCGAGGCGGCTGGCGAGCAGGTGGGCGTCGGTCAGCGACTCGCCGTCGCGCCCGGCGAGGGTCAGGAAGAGAACCGGCCCGGCGTCGGTGGCGAGCAGCCGCACGCGCTCCGGCTCACGGCCGGTGCGGCGCCGCAGCAGCTCGCGGGCCTCGCGCTCGGCCTGCTGCTCGCCGGCGCCGCCCGCCGGCCGCGCCCGTAGGGGGCGCTCGAGTGGCTCCAGGTGGGTCTGGACATCATCGACCCCGGGCTGCTCGAGAATCGCCCGCTCGACTCGCTCGGCGATCTCGTGCGCGCTCCGGAGGTCGAGATCGGCGGGGAACTTGAGGTGCAGCGAGACGCTGGCCCGCTCGCCGTCCTCGAACACGGCGATGTCGTGGGCCTCCTTGACGAGCGGCTCCGAGAGCGCGATCGCGAGCACCCGATCGCGGAGGTCGAGCCCGCGGCGGCGAGGCTCGACGTGGACGACGACGTCGCTGCCGGGCAGCGTCGCCTCGAGGGCCTGCTCGACGTGATCGGCAGCACGGTGGCCCTCGACCACAGCCTGGCCGGCGGGAACGGAGACGACGACGTCGGCGAAGTAGCGGCCGGCGGACTCGCGCAGCCGCAGGCGACGGAGCTCGATCTCCTCGCCCAGGTCCGCGATCGCTCGCTCGGCGGCGACGCGGGCCTCGGTGGGGGTGGCGGCGAAGTGCAGGGCGTTGGAGCGCAGCGCCGGGCTGTCGTAGCGGCGGGAGGCGATCAGCGAGACGCTCGTGCGGCTCAGGTCGACGACGAGCGCGAGGCCGATCACGGCGAACTGGTACCAGCGGATCTCAGGAGCATGGCCGCCGTTGATGAGGCGAGTGATCGCCTCGACCGCGACGAGCAGCGCGCCGCCGATCAGGATCGCGGCCTCCCCGAGCGCGCCGAGGTTCTCCGCCCGGCGGTGCCCGTAAGGGTGGCCACGATCGGCCGGGCGTCCGGCGAGACGGACGGCGAAGAAGGTCAGCACGGCGGCCACCACATCGCCGCTGGACTCGATTCCGGCGGAGATCAGACCGAGGCTGTGGGTTGCGAGCCCCACGCCCAGCTTCAGCGCGACGAGCAGCGCCGCGGCGGCGATCGAGACCAGCGTGGTCCTCTGTGCTCCGGCCGGCAAGGTGCGCTGCGCTTGCATCCAAGGAGCCTAAAGCGGCGGGAGCGGGGAACCCCGCCGTGCGTGCGCGACGCGCCGTTTTCATCCTCTCCGCTGCCTTATCGTGGATCCGTGCCCCACGATCACGCTGCCCACCGGCACGGCCCCGTCGGTTCGACCGCCGACAGGCCGCTGCTGCGCCGCGCGCTCGCCCTGATCGTGCTGGTGATGGCCGTCGAGCTGGCCGCTGGTGTGGTAGCCCACTCGCTGGCGTTGCTCTCCGACGCCGGGCACATGCTCACCGATGCGGGCGCGATCGGCTTCTCGCTGGTCGCGCTGCGGCTTGCGGCACGCCCCGCCCGGGGCGCGATGACGTTCGGCTTCCGGCGGCTGGAGATCCTCTCGGCGCAGGCCAACGGCGTGACGCTGCTGGTCGTCGCGGGCTTCATCGTCTACGAGGCCGTCCACCGGCTAGGGCAGCTTCCAGCACATCGTGACTGACCTCTACGGCTTCATCGGCACCGCCGTGGCAGCCGGGGTGATCCTGATCAGCGGCTTCGAGCGCGCCGACCCGATCGCCTCGCTCCTCGTTGCCGCGCTGATGATCCGCTCCGGCGCATCGCTGGTGCGCTCCTCCGCCCGGATCTTCCTCGAGGCCGCGCCGGAGCAGCTCGACCCGGAGCAGATCGGCAGAGCCCTGATCGCGGTGCCGGGCGTGACGGAGGTGCACGACCTGCACGTCTGGGAGGTCTCGAGCGGCTTCCCGGCGCTGTCCGCGCACGTGCTCGTCTCGGCGGAGGCCGACTGCCACCGCGCGCGCCGCGAGATGGAGGCGACCCTCCACGAGCGGTTCGACCTGGATCACACGACCCTGCAGGTCGACCACGAGGGTGGCGAGCTGCTGGAGATCGAGCCGTCGGTCGCATGTGTTCGCAGGGGAGGAAACCCACCCGGTCCGTCCGGGTAGACGTCTAGCTTTGATCCCGAAACCACCTTGCTCAATACTTAGGTGGTGCGTCGGATCAAAGTGACACGAGGTCGTCCAACCCGGGAGCAGGTTCTTGCGAGGGTAGACCGCTGCCTGGCCGACCTCGCTGCGGTTGGAGGGCTTCCCCTCCCGATCGAGGCCGAGGGGATCTGGGTCAACATCTGGCACGAAGAGACGCACCACTCGACGGCGATGGAGGGGAACACCCTGGTTCTGCGTCAAGTGAAGGCGCTTCTCGAGGAAGGTCGGGCGGTCGGCAACAAGGAACTCCGTGAGTATCTCGAGATCGAGGGGTACGGCGATGGAGCCGCTTCCCGGATGAGGACGCGACGGACCTTGAGGGTCCCGGCGGCTTCCGGCGGTGCGAACTACAGCCGCTGCGTGCCGGACTGAGCGGCGCGCCGTGGCTCCACGTTCCCGGTGAGCTGGACCGTTGGTTCGACCTTGTCAACCGCGGTCCAGGTACGCACGAGCACTTCCTGCACTACGTCGCGCGGACACACGCTGCGTTCGAGCGCATCCACCCCTTTCGTGACGGCAACGGTCGCGTCGGACGCCTCACGACGAACTTGGTGCTGGTCCGTGCAGGAGTCCCGCCGGCCATCATCGACAAGACGCGGCGGGCTCACTACCTCAAGGCGCTCGCACGAGCCGACGACAGTGATCCCGCGCCGCTGGCTGAAGTGCTCGCACGCGCAGTCCGGGTCAGCGTCGAGAAGCACATGCTGCCCGCGCTTGCGGGCCCGGCGCGACTGGTGCCGCTGGCCTCGCTGGAGACACGAAAGCTATCTCGTGTGGCGCTGCTCAGCGCAGCTAAGCGACAGCGACTCAAGACCGTGAAGATGGGAGACCAGTACTACTCAACCCGCAGCTGGGTACAGCAGTACGCGAGCAGTCGCCACCAGGGCCGCCGAGCCGCGTGAACCTCTAGCGAACCTGGCCGGAAGGCCTGATCAGCACCTCGTTCACGGCGACGTTCTCGGGCGATCCGATCGCGTAGAGGATGCCGTTGGCGATGTCCTCGGCCCGGAGCGGCTCATCGTCTTTGAGGATGTTGCGGATCGCATCTTGGATTTCTGGGCGATTGTGGCTCTGCAGCTCGGTCGCGACGAAGCCGGGCTCGATCAGCGTCACGCGGATGCCTTGTGGAGCGACTTCCTGGCGCAGGGCCTCCGAGAAGGCGCCGACGCCGAACTTGGTGAGGTTGTAGACACCTCCGCCGGCGCGTGCGAAGCGCCCCGCGACCGAGCTGATCGTGACGACGTGGCCCGAGCCCTGTTCGAGCATCAGCGGCAGCGCGGCGTGCGTGCAGTAGAGGACTCCATATACGTTGGCATCGATCATCCGCCGCCATTCCTCGGTGTCGGCACCCGCGATCGGCCCGAGCAGCATCACTCCCGCGTTGTTGACGAGCACGTCCAGGCGCCCGAGGTCGGCTGCGGTGCGCTCGATGAAGCGCTGTGCCTCCTGCTCGTCGCCGACGTCGGTCTGGACGGCCAGCGCGGTGCCGCCGTCCCCGGTGATCCGTTCAGCCAGGTCCTCGATGCGATCGAGCCTCCGGGCGGCGAGGGAGACCGCCGCGCCCGCCTTCGCGCAGGCCATCGCGGTGGCTTCGCCGATGCCGGAGGAAGCCCCGGTGACGGCCACTACGCGCCCCGACAGGTCAACGTCCATGCGCCGAGCTTACACGCAGGCCCTCAAAGTCCGCCCGATCGGCTCCGATCGCGCGAAAGGGCCGATCAGAGCGGTCTTTTGTGCGTCAAGCGGGGTTTTATCCCTCGATCCCGCGGGCATTTCCCGAGGGCCGCTGCAGGGGAGCATGTGCTCGACGTCGAACGAGCGATCTTAGCAACCCCACGATGGATGATTGACAACGCAACTATCGGGGCGTATAATTCCGACTCCAAGCATCGGATTACGAAGGACGCACATGTCAGATTCCCCCCGCAACACAACAATAGAGCTCGAGCCCACGGCTCCCGGCACCGAGGAGGCCTCCCCCCAGGCCGATCAGGGCCAGGGGACTTCCGCCGCGCGGCTCGACAGCCCGATCGAGCGTGTGGAGGTGGACACCCAGCACGTCGCCGACGCGTTCATCCCAGAGGCGGTCGACCAGCTGCTGGCGCACTCGCGGCGTTACCCGCTGCTCACGCCGGCGCAGGAGATCGATCTCGCCAAGCGCATCGAGCGTGGTGACCTGCACGCCAAGGAACTGCTCGTCAACTCCAACCTGCGGCTGGTGGCCTCCAACGCCCGCCGTTACCAGAACCAGGGACTGCCCCTGGGCGACCTCGTCCAGGAGGGCATGCTCGGCCTGATCAGGGCCAGCGAGAAGTTCGACTGGCGCAAGGGCTTCCGCTTCTCGACCTACGCGACGCTGTGGATCCGTCAGGCGATCCAGCGCGGCCTGGAGAACTCCGGTCGCACGATCCGCCTGCCCGTCCACGTGGCGCAGCGGTCACGCAAGGTAGGACGCGTCGAGCGCGAGCTGTCCGTGCGACTGGGCCGTGAGCCCACGCTCGAGGAGCTCGCCGCAGAGACGGGCCTCCCGGTCGACCAGGTCGAGGAGGTGCGCCACCAGCGAGCGGCGCTCGTGAGCCTCGACCAGCAGATCGGCGAGGACGGCGACACGGCGCTCGGCGACCTGCTCCCGTCAGACGCCGAGGCGCCGGAGGAGACGGCCTGGGAGCACGAGCGCGAGGAGATCGTCCACCGGGCGATCGAGCAGCTGCCCGAAACTGAGCGCAAGGTCCTCACCCTGCGTTTCGGCACGGGTCGCGAGGAGCCCCAGACGTTGACCGCGATCGGCAAGCGTCTCGGCTTCTCCGCGGAGCGTGCCTCCCAGCTCGAGCAGCGGGCCTTGAAGAAGCTCGCCGAGAGCCCCGAGCTGGCCGCGCTGCGCGAGGCCGCGTAGCTCACAGCCGCTCCGAGCGGCCACCCAGAGACTGGGCAAGAGGCCCCACGGTTAGTCGCCGTGGGGCCTCTTTGCCGTCCATCTGGTCAGGCGCCCGTCGGGTGTGCTCAGCCGCCCGCTACGAGCGCCGCGATGTCGGGGGTGCCGCGCCCGGTCACGTAGTCCCAACCGGGCGTGTCCGCGAACAGGCCGTTCGCCGCCGACGATCACGTCGTAGCCGCTGTTCGGGTCGGCGTCCAGAGCGACGTCGGGCACGCCGCGCTCGAGCCCGGTGAAGCTGCCACCGGCGGAGTGCTGGAAGGCCGGTGTCGCCTCCAGCAGGCTCGTGCCGCCGCCGCCCGCGTACCAGCCGATTTCGTTCGCCTGTCCGAGCACCGTGGTGCCGCCCACGCCGATCGCGTTCGGGCTGGAAGCCGGGTAGTTGACTCCGGGCAGGCCTGCCGGGATACCGTTCGCGGCCACCACGGCCGGGCACTGAGAGCCGGTGTCGCCGCTGGAGGTGAACAGCGTCTGACCCTGTGCGGCGGCCTCGGCCAGGACCGGATCGAGCCCTTCGACGAGGCCTCCCAGGCTTGCTAGCAGCTCGCACTCGCCTGCCGAGAAGCTCGCCTGCGAGGTCAGATCGTCGGTCACCCAGCGGTCGATCGTCGCGATGATCGCGGTGTTTTCAAGCGAGTGGCCCACGTAAACGTTGACCTGCGAGACACCGGGCGCGAAGCCCGTCGAGTACTGCGTGTCGAGGTCCCACTCGTCGTCGCCTTCGGTTTCATTGGAGGCTGCGCCGACGTTGATCTGGTTCCAGGTCACAGCCGGAAGGCCGAATTTTTTCTCGAACGTGGCGAGGTCGGCCTTTGGCCGGCTGACGTCGCCCGTCGCGATCACCGAGACCTGCTGGCCCGTGCCGGTCTGCGCGCCGGGGGCGTCATAGAGGGCGTTGAGTTCCTGCGGGGTGTAGCTGGTCGGGAAGCTGAGCCCCGGTGTTTCGGTCGCCGAGCGGTGCGCGATGTCGACGTGCGCGCGAGCGAGGTCGGATAGGCCGTTCACGGCGCTGACTGTCCGCGCGATCGAGGCCGGCAGCGTCGCCGTGCCCGTGCTCGAGACGTAGCTCGAACCGTCGACGGCTCGGAAGCGATCGAAGCGCACGCCCAGTGCCGAGCCGAGTGCGCTCGTGGAGCCGGTGAGCGTGACCAGCAGACGGTCGGGCGTGACGGAGCTCACCTGCAGGCCGTGCGATGTCGCCCAGGACTCCACGGCGGTCACGGAGGCCGTCGAGGGCGAGAAGCGTTCCTCGAACTGGCCCTTGCTCAAGCGCGCCGCGCCGGCCTGCCCGGCGAGCGCCTTCAAACCGGCTGGGTCGCTCGGCGCGAGCGTCAGGACGACCGAGCGGGTGCCGGTGGCAGCGCCGAGGTCCGAGGAGCCGCTCGTGCGCAGCGGTGAGGCTCCGGCAACCGCGAAGGCGCTCGAACAGAGAGCGAGCATCGCGGTCGCGATCGCTGCCACAGCAGCCGGTACGGCCAACTTCGATTTGATCATTGAGGTTCCTTACGGAGAATGGGTAGGGACTGCCCCTGCCGTCCGGCCTATCCCGATGCCCTGGACAAAAGCAACAGTTCATGTACCCGGCTCCCCTTGCGCCGAAGCGTTGTTCACGAATAGGCGACACGCTTGGAAGGGCTGAAGAGCCTCGCCGGGCGATCGAACGGCCGCCCGAAACCGAGCGCTAGGTCCCGACCCCGTGTTTCCGCACGGGCCGCGGAGAGCTCGCTTGTCCTGCTCAGGCCGCGACGGGTTGGACGCCGCGCTCGGACAAGGCCCGCTCCAGCGCGAGGATCCGGCCGGTGTCCTCGTAGAAGTCTTCGTGCTCCACGATCCGTCCCCAGCGCGTCCGGATCACCATCGCGACGCGGTTGGCATAAAGGGGCTGCCCGTCCGCTGCGGTCGCGCGGTCGTCGAAGCGCGCGGCGATCGTCAGAGCCCAGGGCGGCCCCGAGATCCAGAGCCCCTTGAGCTCGCCCTGCAGGCCGGCGCCGACGAACTCCTGCAGGAAGCGCTCGATCGCGTCCTTGCCGCGATGCTCGCCGGCCCAGCGGTGCTCGCCGTCGTTGAAGTGCAGGACGGCGTCCTGGGCGTAGTTCGCGAGCAACGGGCGATAGTCGCCGGCGTTGAGACTGGCGACGTTGCGGGCGAACTGCCAGAGCAACACCCTGTGCAGAAGCGCGCGGCCGCCGGCGGCGGCGGCGATGCCGAGCAGGAACCCACGTCGAACGCCCATCGTGCCTCCTTCGATCGGGCCTGGGAGCCTACTCTCCACGACCTCCCGGTCGAGCCCTTCCGGGCGCGCTCCCGGATCGCGCTCCCGCAGCTAATAAGCTCGCCGCGATGGGCACGCGAGGCTGGGAGGAGCAGAGATGGAGCAGAAGTCGCTGTGGGACCGCGTCGTCGAGCTGACGATCAAGGTCGGAGAAGCGATCCTCGCGCCGGTCGAGCGCTTCATCGGCAAGCGCTCGCTGGTTGGCGACGCCACCTTCTTCCCGCTCGAGCGCTTCCCCTGGGTCGAGCACATCGAGGCCAACTGGGAGGTGATCCGCGACGAGGCGCAGGCACTGCTCGCCGACCGCGAGGCGCTGGCGAACTTCCAGGACATCTCCAAGGACCAGATCGAGATCACCGACGACGACCGCTGGAAGACGTTCTTCCTCTACGGCTACGGCTTCGAGGCCAGGCTCGGCGTCGAGATGTGCCCGCGCACGGCCCAGCTGATGCGCGAAATCCCCGGCATGAAGACCGCGATGATCTCGATCCTCTCGCCGCGCAAGCACATCCTCGACCACCGTGGGCCCTACAAGGGCGTGCTCCGCTATCACCTTGGCCTGATCGTCCCCGAGGATGCGGAGTCCTGCCGGATCCGCGTCGGCGACGACTACCGCCACTGGGAAGAGGGCAAGTCGATGATCTTCGACGACACCTTCAACCACGAGGTCTGGAACGACACGGACGAGACCCGGGTGGTGCTGTTCGTCGACGTCATGCGTCCCCTCCCCTTCCCCGACTCGGCGATCAACGAGGGCATCGTCAAAGCGATCGGCTATTCGCCGTTCGTGCTGGACGCCAAGCGCAACCAGGAAGCCTGGGAAGCACGCTACCGCGAGCAGCGCGACGCCGCCCCGCCGGCCGCGCCGGCGACTAGCTCACCCGGTTAGAGAGCCCGGGTCGGCGAAGCGGCTGCTCGCCCGTTTGGAGCATCAGCCACCGGGTAGCTGCGTCGGGACAGAGTCGCCTGGCGAGCGCGTGTCCGTCGCCGGGCCCGGAATCGGGCCGCCGAGGAGGCGACGAAACCGAAGACCCAGGAGGCATTGTGCGAAAGCTGATGTTCGGATTTGTGCTGTCCACGACCGCGGCGCTGCTCGTGGCCGCGCCGGCGGCATTCGCCGCATCGGGCGGTGGTTGCGAACTACAGGGGACCGCGAGCTTCGCTCCCGGCCTGAACAGCGAAGAAAAGCCGTTCGCGTACAGCTTCGGGGGAGCTCTCAGCGGCTGCCAGTCCAGCGAAGCGAGCGCTCCAAAGGCCGGCACGGTGGAAGCCGGCAAGACGTTGGCCGAGCAGGTCAAAAACTCCATCACCGGCGCGACCGACACCGTCACCTACCAGGAGCCCGCGGCGACAGGCACGGGCGGATGTGCGAGGAGCACGACGGCGGGCACGGCGCTCGTCACCTGGGCCGACGGGACTCACACGGTGATCGGATACTCCACCACGGGCGCGCTCGCAGCGGTCAGTCTCTCGGGCAGCGTCAAGGAATCGATCACCCTGAGCGCGGTGAACCCCCCTGCGGGCGACCCGGCCACGTTCACGATCACGACGAGCCGCGACGCCGGTGACTCCTCGTCGGGTCTACTCGCCTTCCAGCCGCCGGAAGCGGCGGCCTGCACGACGGCGACGGGTGCGACCACAGCCGCGATAAGCGGCACCGTCGGGCTGTTCGGCTCCTGAGCGGCCCGTAGATCCAAGCCCCGGGGCGGAGCCGACGCGGGGCTCCGCCCCGGCCCGGCGAGCGCGCCGGTCAGACGGAGGTGCTCGGCAGGCCGAGTTCTTGAGTCACTTGCTGGGCCTTGTTGTTGAGGATCGTGAACTCGCCGGTGAGGATCAACAGCCCGAGCGCGATCATCACAAGGCCGCCGACGGCAATGATCACGGGGAAGTGGCGCTTGACGACCGCGAGCGCGTTCGTCATGCGGTCGAATGCGAGCGCGATCAGCAGGAAGGGGATCGCGAGGCCGAGCGAGTAGAAGGCCAGCAGCAGCGCGCCGTGGGCGGCCGAGCTGGAGATCGCGGCCTGGGTGAGGATCGCACCGAGCGTGATCGAGGTGCACGGCGTCCAGGCGATCGCGAAGGCCGCTCCCGCCAGCAGCGGGCCGCCGCGCCCGGCCAGGCGCAGCAGGGTCTCCGAATGCCACTCGCGGTTGAGCATGCCGATGAACGGCGTCGCCAGGAAGACGACGCCCATCGCCACGATCAGCCCCCCGCCGATCTGCTGCAGGGCGTGTTTGTGCGTGTTCAGCGAGGAGCCGATCGCAGTCGCGCTGAGTCCGAGCAGAATGAAGATCGCCGAGAAGCTGAGGATGAACAGCAGGCTCGGGACGAGCACCCGGCGAATGCCCACGCCCTCCTTCAGGTCGTGAGGCGTGACACCGATCACCGTCGACAGGTAGCCGGGTACCAGCGGCAGCACGCAGGGCGAGAGGAACGAGACGAGCCCGGCGGCGACCGCCACCGGGATCCCAACTCCCGTCGCCGCGTCCGAGGAGGACGCGAGCAGGAGCGCCGCGTGGCTCACCCCTGCCCCCCGCTGCAGCCCGCCGTCACGCTACGCGGCGGCTGCCCGCCGGCGCCGGCGTCGGGCGCGTCCAGTCGCGAACGCAGCTCCGCCACCTCGCGCTCAAGACGCGCGACACGCTCGGCCAGTCCGCCCGCGCCGTCGCCGTTTGCCGCACCAGGCTCGGCCGATGCCGGCGCGCGCAGCGCCGGCTCCTGCGCCACGTCGCCCCGCTTCTCCTTCTCTTCCTCCCTCTCCCTCTCCGCCTGACCTTCCTCCCTCTCCGCCTGACCTTCCTCCCTCTCCCTCTCCTCCGCCTGACCTTCCTCCTCGTCCTCCTCGGCGCCGAGCAACTCGCGGTAGCGCTCCTCCTTCTGGCCCGGCCGCCGCTGGAGGCGCTCGGCAAGCCCCCGGTCGATCAACGCCGAAAGCGTTGCCTGCACCTCATCGAGATCGGCGAAGGGGTGGATCCGCTCGCCGCGCTGCTTGAGCTCGCCGGGCGTCTGCGCCCCGCGCAGCATCAGCACGCACATAACGGCCTCCTCACGACGGTCCATCGGCAGCCGCTCAGCCAGCAGATGCCGGTACTTCGTCGCGCGGCTGCCGGCGCCGCTGGCGAGCCGGACGAGGCCGCGTCGTTCGAGGCGGTGCAGCGCGTCGCGCACCGTCGCCTCGTCGTATTCGACGACGGGCTCGCGGTTGGTCGACTGGTTGCAGGCCAGGCGCAGCGAGTTCAGCGAGAGCGGATAGGCATCCGGCGTCGTGCGCTGCTTCTCGAGCAGACAGCCGAGCACGCGGATCTGCTCCGCGGCCAGGCCAGAAATGCCTGCAAATGAAGGGTTTCCAGAGCTCACGCTGTGCTTGGCACCGGAGCTGGTGTGACGCCGAAATCCGCTCGTCTGCCGCTATCTGCCATTTGACCGCCCTCTACGAGCCCCCGGAGGGCCGCCAGCTCGCCCTCGTCGCGACGCATCGCCTGCCGGTAGATCCTCAGCGCGAGCGCGGGGTCCGTGTGGCCCATTTCGTCCATCACCGTGCCCGGGATCCACCCCGAGCGCGTAGAGGAGGCTGCAGAACGTCCTGCGGAGGCTGTGCGGGGTCAGCCCTTGAGGGAGCGGCGGGTGTCCTGCCTGCTCGAGGTTCCGGTTCGCGACCTTCACAGCACCAGCAAGCGTAGCTGTGCGGACCTTGCTCTCGTACTGCCTGCGGCCCGTCCTGGTTGGGAACACGTAGCCGTCCGGAGCAGTCGACCGGCGACCCCGGACGGCTAGCAGCTCGTCGCGGAGCGCGCCGCGGATCCTGATCCGCCGGCGACCCGCGTCGGTCTTGCTCTCCCCCACCGTGATCCAACCGGCGGCCACGTCCACGTCGCGCCACCGCAGTGAGCAAACCTCACTGATCCGCAGCCCGGCGAAGGTCATCACCGCGAGGCACGCGCGACGCTCCAGGTGGGCACGCTCGCGTGTCGCGTCGCGGTCCATCTGCCCGGCGCCGTCGAGTAGCGCCGTGATCTGCCCGGCAGTGTCGAGGTAGCTCCGCGCCGGTGCGCGTTCGCGGACCCTGCGGCCTCTCCCCCGCGCCGGGTTGTAGTCGATCAGCTTCCGCTCGTGTGCCGCGTCGAGGATCGCCGCGAGGAGCGTCACGGTCATGTTCACGGATCGCGGCGAGAGCGGCTGAACCGGCCGGATGCTGCGCCGGCCGATCCGGTCCACTACTTCTTCTGTGATCGGTTCGCCGTTCTCCCGCGCCTCGCGGATCCGAGTGCCCTCGGCGAGCTCCCTGCGATGTAACTCTCGACCGTGTCGAACGAGATCGTGTCGACGCGCAGGTCGCCGAAGAACGGCACCAGGTGTCGCTCGAGACGCCACTGGTAGTCCGTCCGTGTCTTAGGCGCGAGCTGCAGCTGTGCCTTCAACCACCATTGCTCCGCGAGGTGGTGGAACGTCGGCACCATCACCGGCTCCGGTGGCGCCTCGACCGCGGAGGCCGGTTTCCAGATCCCGCGCTCGACGTCGGCGAGGCGATGCCGGAGCTTCGCGTCGGCCTCCTCGGCGGTGACCGGCCCGAGTGTCTCGTGGCGCCGTTTTCCGTAAGCGGTGAACCTCAACGCCCGGTAGGTGCGCCCGTCCTTGCCGGGGTGCTCGATGACCGCGCCCGTCGCCTTACGTGCCATCAGCTTTGCCCCCGTTCGACCGGCCCGAGTTTCGCGTCTAGGAACGCCTCGACGGCGTCCAGGTCGTCAAAGCCGGTGACGCGACCGGTGGCCATCCCGTTGATTGATCCGCGCGTCAGATACCAGTGGCCGTAGTCGACGGCGAGCGGGTCGCGGCGTCGTGACTTCCGCAGCTCATAGCCGCGGCGCGCGGCGACCCTGCGCACCCGGTTTTCTCTCACCTTCTCGTCCTGGTCAGCTTGCATCGCTGTGCCCCTTCCGTGATCGTTAGGTGATGCTGGACGTGATGCTAGCGCATATGCTGGACGCGATGCTAGTCGGCCAGCGCGCGCCACCGCTAGCGCTTCACGGCCCCGATCAGCTCAAGAGCACGCCGCGCTCCCACGCTCTCAAACAACCGGCGCAGATCGCCGCCCGCGAACTCCCGGAGCGGATACGCCTGGTCGCCGACGCGAAACGGTGCGATCACAAGCGCGCTGACGTCCCAACGCGAGACGGGCGCTGTCGCCACCCACCAGGCGGCAGGGTCACCGCCCGTGGCAGCGAGCGCGGCGGAGACGGCAGGGTCGATGCCGTGCTCCTCAGACCATCCGGGCCAGTGGTGCACCCTGTCTTGCGACAGCTCGACCGTTAGGACCGCACGCGTCTTGATCTCCGGCGGTAGGAACCCGGGGCCAGTCGCCCGGTCATCTGGCCCGCTCGCCCACTCCTGAGACTGCGGGTCCCTCGAGTCCGTCAGCCACACCACATCGGGGCCCGCGTGGCGGACCTCAAACGAGAGGTTCGACTCCGCGAGCCTGATCCGCCCCTCCTGCAGGATGCTCCCGAGATGCGAGGTGGTCGGCGCGGTGTAGTGGTACAGCGTCCGGGTCTCGGACGCACTTCCAGCGCTCACGCCGCGCCGCCTTGACTGGCGCTATGCGCGGACGAGTCGTCGGTGCGCGGCGCCTCCGCGTCGTCCCGTTGACGGGTCACCCAACGAGCGCGTCATCAGGGTTCAGGCCCGCGCCCTGCAGCTTGCCGACCACTTCGGCGCGCGTATTCAGTTCGGGAGGCTAGAGACACCATCCAGCGCCAGAACGGCGCCGGCGAGCGTGAGGCTAACTCTCAGTCGGCCATGCTACGCCCGTGGCCGGACGGACGTCCCCCAGCTCACAGCGCCCCGGGCTCTGGGAAGTCGACGTGTCCGAACCGCATCATCCGCGGCATCCTGTCCATCCGGGGCATACGTGCCATTCGTGGCGTTCGTTCGAGGCGCGGGCTGCGCGAGCGGTTCATTCGAGATTCCTTAGTGATGAGCCGATCCTCGCCCTGCACTTCACCGAGGTAACGGCCGTCGGTGATCGCGAACACGAGCACCTCCTCGCCGTCGTATTCGACGTTGCCGACGTGGCGTCCATCCTCGGTGTAGAGCGCGTCATCATCGATCCACCCGAACGAGCTGCCGCCCCATGTCCAGAACCAGCTCACGCGGCGTGCGCGGTGCGCTTCGCGACCTCGATCGTGCGCTCGATGTCCACGATCCCGCGCACCGCCGCGAACCCGCGAGGCGTCAGGCAGTAGCCGTTGTCCGCGCCTCCGATCAGACCGTCAGCCCGGAGTTCGGCGAGCGCAGTCCCGAAGTCTGGACGTCTGAGGCCCGCACGCTTGCCGAGATGCGTGTGCCGGACGGTGCGCCCCTCGATCGATAGCCCCCGCTTCGCGAACTCCACGAGCAGGCTCCAGAGCGCGGCCAGCACGACATCGCGCCCGACAACATCCGCGGGCACGCGACGGAAGCAAAGGCCCGCGAGCTCATCCTGCGACAGATCGACTGCCATCGGCGGAAGTCTGCCCCTGACAGCGGACAGACCGAGGGCGTGCGCCGAGGCGGAATGTGCTTCTCCCGCCGCCTGACTCGGGAACATGAGGAGCCGTGGACGAGTACCCCTCCGACCTGGTCCCACCGACGAACGTGCAGACGGCGAAAGCCGCCGCCGAGCTGATCGCGCTCGTGGAATCACACCTACCGCAGCGGTTCTATCGCGGCGAGGCTTTTGCCCGCATGCTGTGCGCAGCGGCGATCGCTCGAATGGCGGACACCGTCGACGGACTGGTCCTGCTGCGCGCGCTGTACGAGAGTGTGGTCCGCTTCATGTGGGTGTCGATCGACCCCGAGCCGCACGTCATTAGATGGGGGACGACGCTCGGCGGCAGTCTCTGATCATGCACAGAGACATCGCCAAGTTTGGCCACACTTTGCTCAACGAGCGGCAGATAGCGAACGCGACCGGCGCCAAGCAGTTGCCTAAGCTATCTCAGCTCGCCGCCGCCGTCGACGAGTACTGGGGTGATCGCCTGATCGGCGCCCCGGAGACTGGTGGAGCGGGCGGGCCAACGCTCACGATGCGAGGCTTGTACACGTTCATATACAGGCCCGGGAGCGCGACGGCGCACCTGCAGCCGGAGACACTCGAGCCCTACGGAGCATGGGAGAACGTCAACCCAAAGGTGGTTGATCGTCCGAGCAAGGACGAGCCGTCAATCTGGTGGCCGCAGGTAGTCCCACTGTACGCCAACGCGCTGATCGCATGCCACGACCGGCTCAACTGGCCGTCTGCTGATCGCGTCCGCGAGATCGCCAACGCGATGTACCTCGACCCCTAACCGCAGCGGCTACTCGCCCTTGCGGACCGTTTCGGTTGGGAGCGGAGCAGGGCGCGGCCGAGGTGCCGGTCGCGGCGGAGGCGCCGCGGGTCGGTCGCCGGCGGCGGTCATTCGCCCTTTTGTTCCCGTTCGGATGGTTCCGTTGGGAACGGTCTCGGAGTCGGCTGCGGCTGGGGCTGGCTCTCGCTAAAGATCGGCTGGCCTTTGGCGAGTGCCTTTGCGACGGATTCAGTGGCGAATGCTGCAGGCGATCTGGGCACCTCGCAGCGGTCCGACGTCTCTGTGACGAACCCCTCAGGCTGCCGCGCCGCCGTGGGTTCAGTAGGGGTGCTGTCAATAGCTGGGGCTGTCGCCGCCGGCTCCGGTGCGGGCTGTGATTCGTCGGACACTTCAGCCTCCAAACTGGTGGAACGCGATAACGACTGCGACGACACCTATCGCGATGAATCCTACCGCCAAGCACCCGGCGACCCATTTCGTCAGCTTCGCCTTGCAGTCGTTGACCGGGCGATCCTGGTGGAGGATGTCGCTGAGCGCGCCAAGCATGGACTGGTGGACCCATATGGCCTCGTGCTGTTGCACGCTGAGGCGCGTGAAGTCGGCCAGCGCGCGCTTCCCAAGGCTCCGGTACTTCTGGGGCATCAGGACGCCGACAAGAGCGAGAAGCACGCCAGCGAGCAGCGCGAGTATCGCGACGACGATCGCGGCATCCGCCGCGGGTTCGCCGACGGTGCCCAGCTTGTGTTTGACGAGTACCGGCGTTAGCAGACCCACCACCGCGAGGATCAAGCCTGTGAAGCCAACGAGAGTGCCGCACTTGGTGTCAAGCTCGCGTCCCCGGGCTCGCTCGTCTTCGACGGTATCCGTCGCGATCGCGAGGAGCGCGGCCACGCCATCGGAGTTGACCTCCCCGGCGGAGCCGTGATCCTCCTCGGCAGGGCTATCGACCTTGAAACACTCGGGACACAGCAACCGCTGCAGCCAAGTCGCCTCGTCGCGCGCCGGGGGTCGGGGTGCGGGCGGCTGGTGCGGCTCCTCGACCTCAGTGGCCACGGTTCAAGCATGCCAGCCCCCGCGGCAGCCAATTGGCAGGCCTGCCGTTATCGGTCATCAACACCCGTAAAGCATCACTATCCCGGCGGCGCGCACCGGATCGGACGAGAGGACGAAACGCCAATGCTGGCTGGCGGTTTCGCCCTCTCGCAGCTGGTTACCCTGTGACGCTTCTCGAGCAGACAGTCGAGCACGCGGATCTGCTCCGCGGAGAGTTCCAGTGGCGAAGTGTTCACGCTCCCCGATTCTAAGGAGCGGGCGGGCCCGACATCGACACCAGGCGGAGCCGGAGGCGGCACCGCTAGAGTCAACTGGTGAGCGCCCAGCCATTCTCGTCGGGCCGATCGGGGGGCGGTCGGCACAACCGGACGCCCGATCTGCGCCCGGAGGACATCCCGGCGATGCCCGTGTCGCTGCGCCGCATCGCCCGGCTCTTCACGCCGTACCGTCCGCGCCTCACGCTGCTGCTGAGCCTGATCTTCCTGGCGGCGGGGCTCGGCGTCATCAGCCCGTTCCTGCTGCGGGAAATCATCAACACGGCCTACCCGAAACACGACACTTCGCTGCTCGCCGAGCTGGTCGGCGGGATGATCGCGCTGTCGGTCCTGACGAGCGTGATCGGGGTCGCGCAAACGTGGATCTCCAACCAGGTCGGCCAGCACGTCATGCACGACCTGCGCGCGGCCGTCTACGCCCATCTGCAGCGGATGTCGCTGGCCTTCTTCACGCGCACGCGCACCGGCGAGGTGCAGTCGCGGATCGCCAACGACATCGGCGGGATCGACAGCGTGGTCACCTCGACCGCCACCTCGATCGTCCAGAACGTCACGACCGTCGCGGCCACGGTGGTCGCGATGTTCCTGCTCGACTGGCGCCTGGCCGTCTTCTCGCTGATCCTGCTTCCGTTCTTCGTCTGGCTGACGCGACGCGTCGGCGAGGAGCGCCGGCGCATCCAGTCGGTGCGCCAGAGCCGGCTCGCCGACATGTCGAGTCTCGTCGAGGAGTCACTGTCGGTGTCGGGCATCCTGCTCGGCAAGACGATGGGACGCTCGCCCGAGCTAGTGAGGCGCTTCAGCGACGAGTCGGGGGAACTCGCCGACCTCGAGGTGCGCGCCCGCATGGCCGGGCGCTGGCGGATGGCGACGGTGCAGATGGCCTTCGCGATCATGCCGGCGCTCGTGTACCTGTTCGGGGGCATCGAATTCGCGGGTGGGCCTGCGATCTCGGTCGGCACCGTCGTCGCCTTCACGACGCTGCAGACGCGTCTGCTGTTCCCGATCCAGTCGCTGCTCTCGGTCGGCCTCGAAGTGCAGACCTCGCTCGCCCTGTTCGGGCGCATCTTCGAGTACCTGGATCTGCCGGTGGACATCGTCGAACGCCCCGGGGCGCGCGCGATGAGCGGTGTGCGGGGCGACGTGCGCCTCGACGACGTCTGGTTCCGCTACGCGCCCGACTCGCCATGGACGCTCGAGGAGATCAGCGCCGAGGCTCCTGCCGGCACGCGCACCGCGCTCGTCGGCGAGACCGGCTCCGGGAAGACGACGCTCGCGTATCTCGTGGCGCGGCTGTACGACCCCGATCGCGGCGCGGTGAGCATCGACGGGGTGGATCTCCGCGATATGACGCTGCAGTCGCTCGCCAAAACCGTCGGGCTCGTCTCCCAGGAGACCTACCTGTTCCACGCCTCGATCGGTGAGAACCTGCGCTTCGCATGTCCCGAGGCAAGCGACGAAGAGATCGAAGACGCGGCCCGGGCCGCGCAGATCCACGACCTGATCGCGAGCCTGCCGGAAGGTTATGACACGCCCGTCGGCGAGCGCGGCTACCGCTTCTCCGGCGGCGAGAAGCAGCGCATCGCGATCGCCCGGACGATCCTGCGCAACCCGCCCGTTTTGATCCTCGACGAGGCCACCTCGGCGCTCGACAACGAGACCGAGCGGGCCGTCCAGCAGGCGCTCGACGAGCTTTCGCGCGGCCGCACGACGATCACGATCGCGCACCGCCTCTCGACGATCCGCGATGCCGACCAGATCCTCGTGCTCGACACCGGCCGCATCGTCGAACATGGGACGCACGACGAGCTTGCGAGCGCCGGCGGGCGCTACGAGGCGCTGCTCCGGGGCGTCGATGTAATACCCGAGGCGATCGCGGACACTTAAGCTCATGTGAGCGACTCGCCGGGCGACTTCGAACGGGTCTTCAACGAGTGCTACGCACCGGTGCTGCGCTACGTCGCACGCCGCGTCGCCGCGGACGCGGTGCAGGACGTCGTCTCCGACACGTTCCTCGTCGCGTGGCGGCGGCGCGAGGATCTCCGTGGCGAGCCACTGCCCTGGCTGCTCGGCATCGCCCGCCGCGTAGCCGCCACGCAGCGCCGCGGGAGCGTGCGGCGCGACGCGCTGCACGAGCGGCTGCGCGCCCAGCCCCCGCCCCCCGCCACGATCGGCAACGTCGAGGCGCGTGACCCGCGTCTTGCACAGGCCCTCGCCTGTTTGCCCGAGCGCGACCGTGAAGCGTTGATCCTGATCGCCTGGGACGGCCTGGACCACCGCACCGCCGCGCTGGCGATGGGCTGCAGCACCGGCTCGCTGACGGTCCGCCTGCACCGTGCCCGGCGCCGCCTCGCCCGCGTCCTACAGCAGGACGAGACATGCGAGCGGGAGCTCGCCGAGCAGACGGGACCGTCGCTGTGAGCCGCGCCTCCCGTGTCGAGGCCTTCGCCCGGCTGGCCGCCGCCGACCCTGCGCGTGGGATCACCGTCGACGCGGACGCTCGCGCCGCGCTCTGGCGGCGCATCGAGGCCGGCGAGGGCAACCGCGCGCCGCTCTATCCCGATCGCCCCGCGCCGCGCGTACGCGCTCGCGCCGTGCTCGCGCTCGTCGTGGTGCTGCTGGCCGTGCTCGGCGCGCTCGCTGCGGGCGGGGTGATCGAAATCGGCTCGCCCGCCAAGCTGCCGTTCTCGCTGCTGCGCGACGCCGCGGGTGGCAGCGGCCGCTTGCTTCCAGGCAGCGTTCACCAGCTCCCGATCGCGGCCCCCGACCCGGCCGGCGGGTCGCAGTGGGGGATGCGCGAGCTGAGCACGACCCGCGGGACCGGGTGTCTGCAGATCGGCCGCATCATCGACGGCAAACTCGGAGCGCTCGGGCAGGACCATGCCTTCGGCGACGACGGGCGCTTCCACGAACTGCCCGTCGCCGCGGACTTCAATGGCTGCGAACTGCTCGACGCCGACCACCGCTTGTTCGCCAACGTCACGGCCGACGCCAGGCCCGCGAGCGCCTGGGTCGGCAGCGGTGGGCGGCTCGGCGGCTGCGTGCCCCCGACGGCCGGACCCTACGAAAAGGGCCTCCGGCTGACGCCCCAGGAACGCGCCCACGGCGCCCGCCCCGTGGCGCTCTGCCGCCAGGCGGACCTGCGCAACATCTACTACGGGCTGCTCGGCCCGCAGGCCCAGTCGATCACCTACGTGCTCGGCGGGCGGCGCCACACGCTCGCGACGATCGGCCCGGAGGGGGCCTACATGTTCGTCACCAGGGCCTCGCCCAAGCAGCTGCTCAACTTCGCGAACGCAGGCACCGCCGACGTGGTGCGCTGCGCGGGTGCACGCGCGTCTCGGCCGGGACCGCTTCGGGCGCCGCGCGATTCTGATCAGCTTCCGCGCGCCGCTCGCGATCTCGGACGCTCGCCGCACCTACCTGATCGAATGGCGCGGACCAGGGATGCCGGCCGGCATCCACAGCTTCGCCTCCATCGATGAAGACGTTCGCGCGGGCGCGACGGTGACGAGGAGCTTGGGAGCGACGGCGGGGAGACTGCGCCGGGGCGTGATCACCGGCAGGGTCGTGCTGCAGCAGGCGATCGGCGCAGGTGGCCTTGAAGGGCCGGGCTCGGTCAGCGTGCCGGTGGGCAGTTTCTCGCTACGGGTGCCGTGACCCTGGGCCGGGCGCGGCGCCGGTGTCGGCCCGAGAGCGGCTCCGCCTAGGCCGTCGCTTCGATGTTCAGCCGCACGTAGTCGATCACGACCGGCTCGCCGATCCGCTCGAGCACCTCGTCCAGGAACCGGTCGCGGAGGTCCTCGGGCAGGCGCTGCACGTGGGGGCCGAGCACGATCGTGCGCAGGAACTCCCGTGGCTCCTCAGGCGACGACGGTGCGAGCGAGAGCCAGCAGCGCGCCTCGGCGAACCCCGCCGTGCGCAGCCGCCGCTCGGTCTCCTCGGCGCCCGCATAGTTCCATGGCGCGTGCCAGCCTTGAAAGTGCTCGGCGTAGGGCGCCGCGGCGAGTACCGCGCGAGCGTGCCAGCGCAGGCCGTCGATATTGCCCTCCCCCCCGCACTGCGCCACGAATCGGCCCCCGGGCCGCATCGCCGCGTGAATGCGGTCGAAGAGCCCGTCGTGGTCGGGGATCCAGTGGAACGTCGCCGTCGAGATCACCGCGTCGACGGGCTCCTCCAGCTCGAGCTCGGCCAGGTCCTGCCGGAGGACCTCGACACGGCCGGCGTAGGGACTTCCCGGCCCGGCCAGCCGCTGCTGGGCCTTGGCGACCATCGAGGGCGAGGCGTCCACGGCGACGACGTGTCCGCGCGGCAGCCGCTCGAGCACCATCTCGGTGACCCGCCCCGAGCCGCAGCCGGCGTCGAGTGCGCGCTCGTCGCCCGCCAGCGGCAGGCGCTCCAGCACCTCCGAGCCCCAGCCCTGCTGGATCCCCGAGATGCGGTCGTAGGAGCTCCCGTCCCAGTTGCAGGCCGTCATGCGGCTGTACGCTATCACGTACGCGTGTCTGTTGCGAGCTCCGCGATGATCCTGGACAGCCGCCCTCCCTGCCAGGCGATCGGCGAGCGTGGCGGGAGCGCCTCCTCCTCGACCAAGAGCCGCGCGCCGGGAATCCAGCGCGCCCACGCTTCGCCGACTGCGAGCGGGTGCCCTGGATCCGGGCCGTCGCGGCTCGCCACGATCGCCACGGGCACGGCGATCGCGGCGAGCTCCGCGGCGCTATCGAACGGGCGTGAGCGGGGCACCGCTTCGAGCGCATCGGCGACGGCGTCGGGATGCTCGTGCGCGGCCAGCCGCTGGCGCAGGACGGTCTCGATCGTCGGCCGGAGCTCGGGTGGGACTTTCGTGAAGTCGTAGGCGGCGAGGAAGCCCTCGACGCCGGCCTCGCGCAGGCCTTGCGCGAGCGCGTCCCAGCCCGCCAGATCCTCCGCGGCGCCGAACCGGGCCGGGTCATAGGCGGGCGTGATCAGCACGAGCCCGGCGACGCGCTCGGGCTGCTCGAGCGCGAATCGCACCGAGCTGTGCGCCCCCATCGAGGCTCCCGCCAGGACCGCGCGCCGGGCGCCCGTCGCGTCCAGCACGGCGCCGACGTCGGCGGCCAGTCGCGGGTAGCCGTAGTCGCCCCCCGCGGCCGGCCCCGAGCGCCCATGCCCGCGCGCGTCGTAGGCGATCACGCTGTGGCCCGAGCGCTGCAGCGCTTGCGAGCCCATCACGACGTAGCGGCGCGTCGCGGTCAACCCGTGCAGCAGCACGACCGGCACGCCCTCGCCGCTGACCTCGCCGGAGAGCTCCGTGCCGTCCGCGTCGACGACCAGCGGCTCGGGCGGTGCGCCGCTCAGGCGCGCACCGCCGCGTGCGCCCGCACCAGCTCCGCTGTGCGCTGCGGCTGCTCCCAGAAGAACAGGTGGCCGACACCGTCGAGGATCTCGAGTCGCGCGTCGGGGATCAGCTCGGCGATCATGTGGCCGTTGGAGACCGGCAGCATGCGGTCCTCGGTGCCGTGGATCATCAGCGTCGGCATGCGCAGCGACGGCAGTCTCGCGCTGGTGTCATGCCCTGCGATCGCTTGCATCTGGGCGATCACCACTGTTACCGCGACCGCGCGCCGCTCGGCGATCGCCGCGAAGGCCATCCACGCATCCTCGTCAGCGGCGAACGGCGCGGAGACGTTGACCTCCCAACCCGTGCGGACCGCTCGCGCCCGGTCGCCCGACATCATCGCCTCGCCGAGCAGCGCGATCGTCTCCTGCGAAGTGACGGCGCTGCCCTCGCCGCCGCAGTAGGTGCAGCCCAGTGTCAGCGTGCGCACCAGCTCGGGGTGGGCGAGCGCGAGCTCCTGGGCGATCATGCCGCCCATCGAGATGCCCATCACATGTGCGCTGTCGATCTCCAGTGCGCCCAGCAGCGCCGCTGCGTCGTCGGCCATCTCGCGGATCGTGACCTCGCCGTCGAGCCGCGTGCTGGCGCCCACACCCCTGTTGTCGAAGGCGATCACGTCGAAGTCGCGGCGCAGATCCTCCAGCAACTCCTCGCCCCAGTGCAGCGCGGTGCCGCTCATCCCCATGATCAGCAACAGCGGCGGCCCTTCGCCGCCCCGTTCGACGTCGAGCTCGACTTCGCCCGCGCGCACCCGTGGCATCGCGCGATCCTACACCGGCAGCGCCATCTGGCCGGCGTCCGGCTGTTGCTCGTCCGCGTCGGTATGAGCGTCATCGTGAAGTCCTGCGACTCGCACTCCGAGCAGGCGCACGGGGCGGGGCGGCGAGTACTCGGCCAGCAGCCGCAGCGCCTCGACCGCGACGATCTCCGGATCGCGGGTGGGCGCCGGGACCGTGCGGGCCCGCGTGACCGTCGTCCAGTCGTCGAGCCGCACCTTGATGGCGATCGTGCGGCCGCTGCGACGATGCCGCGCGAGGCTCTCGCACAGGGCCAGCGCCATCTCCCCGATGATCCCTCGCATCTCCCGGATGTCGCCGATGTCGACGTCGAACGTCCGCTCGCGCGACTCCGAGACGACCTTGCGCGCCGAGGACACCGATCCGTCGTGCTCGAAGCGCGCGCGGCGGGCGAGGTCGCGGCCGAGATTCGGGCCGAAGCGCTCGGCCAGCAGATCTTCGTCGGCGGCGGCGACTGCGCCCAGCGTTGCGAGCCCCATCGCCTGCAGCTTGGCCGCGGTCTTCGGGCCGATCCCCGGCACGATGCCGGGCGCCGCCGAGGCGAAGCGCTCGCAGGCCTGCTCGCGGCTCAGCACCACGAACCCAGCCGGCTTCTCGGCGTCGGAGGCGACCTTGGCGACGAGCTTGTTCGGCCCGATGCCGACCGAGCAGGTGATACCGACCGCGGCCCTGATCTCGGCCACCAGCCTGCGCATCGCCGCGCGCGGCGAGAACAGCCCCTCGAGGTCGAGATAGGCCTCGTCGAGCCCCGCCACCTCGACGCACTCGACGGTCGAGCGCACGATCGCCATCATCCGCGCGGAGACCTCGCGGTAGGTCGGGAAGTCGGGCGCCACGAACACGGCCTGCGGGCACAGGCGCCGCGCGCGCGAGGCTGGCATCGCCGAGCCCACGCCGTATCGTCGGGCCTCGTAGCTGGCCGTCGTCACGACCGCGCGGGGCCCGCTGCCCGACACGACCACCGGTCGCCCCCGCAGCTCCGGCCGCCGGCCCAGCTCGATCGAGACGTAGAAGGCGTCGGCATCCAGGTGGGCGACTTGCAGTCCTGCCTCGCTCAGTCCTGTCTCGCTGCGACTCATGGTCAGGCGAATCTAGCGCCGCGGGCGGCCAGGACGGGCCGCGTTGTGGTCAGGCCTGCAGGCTGTCGGCGGTCAGCCCATCGGGGCCGCTGGGCCGGGCCTCTACCGGGACTCCGTCGGCGGCGCCCGACAGCGTCGCCGGAGCGAGAAGCTCGCGGCGCGAGTTGACGCCGAGCTTGCGATAGATGTGGCGCGCATGGGTGCGCACGGTCTCGACGCTGATGTGCAGCTCGGCGGCGATCTGGGCATTCGATCGTCGCTGCTGAAGGCCCGTCAGGACTTCGGCCTCACGCGCGGTCAGGAGGCCCGAGCCGCGCGAGATGCCGTGGCCGGCCCGCGGCGTCAGCTGCAGCCCCCGCGAGGCCAGGTGGATCGCGTTGAGGACGTCGCGCGATTGGGTCGTCTTGGCAAGGCACGCAGACGCGCCGAACGCGAGCAGCTGTGCGGATTCGACGCTCGATGGGCGCTCGGCCAGGAGCAGCAGGTGCGTTCCCGGGTGCATCGAGGTGAGGTCCCGGATCTCGGCAGGGCTGCGCAGGCGGGCCGCATCGAGGATCGCCACGCGAGGCCGCCGGGCGCGCAGGACCATCGTCAGCTGCGCCGTCGAGACGTCCTCGGCGACGAGCTCGAGTCGCGGGTCGTCCTCGACCAGCCCGCGAAGCCCCCGAGCCAGCAGATCGTCGAAGCCGCCAAGGGCCACCGTGATGGCTTTCCCGTCCCCCATGTCGGGATCCTATCGGCTTCAATGACCAAAAGGGTGAATTCAGCGTCACCCGATCGATCACCCACGCCTCCCCCGAAGATCACCCGCAAAAGAGGATCTATATATGCGCTGCGAGCGGGAAACTGACGGGGCGGCAGCCGCATCTCCTGGAGGGGGGCAGGCGCGGAGTTCAATTCAGGAAATGTGGCAGGGCTTCCGACGGGAGAAGCAAACCCATGGAGCGGGACCAAATAGGAAGCACGCAATGAGGAGCCGCCCCGGCGCTCGGCGCCGGCGGCATGCTGGAACCACCCGCCGTGAGGTCCGTCGCAACCGTGCCCTGGCGCTCGCGATCCTCGCGGTGCTGGCCCTCGCCGCGATCGCCCCCGCCGGCCAGGCCAGCGACCAGAGCCGCGCCGAACGGGCAGCTCAGCGCGCCCTCGTGAGCGCCCAGCGAGCTGCGGAACGCGAAAGCGCGCGCCTCGACAAAGCCGCCGAAAAACTGGCCCGCCGCGAAGCCAAAGCGCACCACCAGGCGATCTATGAAGCAAACAAGAAGCGCCATGCGCTGCACCGTGCCGAAGCTCTGAAAACGACGAACGCGGACGTCACGATCGAATGCACCCAGATCGTCGTGGCCTACCACGGGTTCAACGAAGCCGGCAGCCCGAACGCGGTGAGCACACGGGTGCTGTTCAAGGAAGGAGCCGGACCACAGCCGACCGTGACGTTCCCGCTTGAAACCTTCTTCTTCGACGGTTCCACCGCAACCCAGACGATCCCGATCGCCGCGCCGCTGGGACGCGCCGCCGTGGTGCTCAAGGGGCGTTTCAACACCAACGGCGTGAGAGGCGGCTTCTCGGTGCACGCGCCGACCACCTGCCAGGCGATCCCGCGCTTCACGATCGAGACGCTGCAGTCGCTGGAAGGCCCGTTCACAAGCGAAACGCTGGAAGGCCAGGTCGGGCAGATCGTGACCTACCAGACGCTCGTCGGCAACACCGGCAACACGAGCCTCGCGTTCGGCGCCTTCAGCGACCCGGGATGCGACTCAGCCGTCGAGGGCGGCACCGGCGCGCCCGTGTTGCCGCGCGAAAAGGTGACGTTCGTCTGCTCGCACACGCTGACCGAATCCGATCGCCTCGCGGGAGCGTTCGCAGACGCCGCGGCGATCACCGGCACGCCACCGGCCGGCCAGGGCGAAGCCGCCACCCTCTCCTCCGCGGGCGTGCTCGTCAGCCCGATCGCCGCAGGCCCGGAAAAAGGAACCCCCAAGCCGCCGACGAGCACAGGCAACACGACGACGACCGGGGGCAAAGAAATCACGACCGTCGCCGGGCCGTCCGGCAAAGCGGGAGTGCTCGGCTTCTCATCTGCGGCGGTGCCCTCGCTGCTCGGACCGGCGCGATGCGTGCGCGGCATCTTCACCGTCGGCGTCAAGTCGCCGGGTGTCGCGAACGTCACCTTCTACCTCGACGGGCGCCGGCTCGCGCGCCGCACGGCGCACAGCTCCCTGAAGGGCACGATCGGGCTCCGCGTCAACGGCGCAAAGCTGAAACCCGGGAAGCACCGCCTCTCGGCGACGATCACGATGACGCCAAGCCCGCCGACCGCCAAAGCGCTGGTCGCCGCCCGGGCGCGGACGGTGCGTCGCTGCGGCGTCGCAAAACACGCCCCGACGCACTGAACCGTCGCAGCGAGCGAGCCTGAGGCCGCCACGAGCGGCTCTGAAGTAGGCTTCGTCTCGACCTCATGGACTTGACCTTCAGCTCCGAGGAGACCGCATTTCGTGACGAGCTTCGCTCGTGGCTGGCGTCGAACCAGCCCGGCCCTGAGCCCGTCGAGGGCGGCGAGGATGCCCACTACAAGTGGCGGCGGGACTGGCAGCGGCGCCTCTACGACGCCGGTTGGGCAGCTCCGGCATGGCCGACCGAGTACGGCGGCCGCGGCGCCTCGCTGACCGAGTCGGCGATCTACTTCGAGGAGATCGGACGCGCCCGCGTGCCGATGGCCGCCAACGTGCTCGACCCGTGCCGTCAAGGACGGCGACGACTGGGTCGTCACCGGCCAGAAGGTCTGGACCAGCGGCGCGCAGTACTCCAAGTGGTGCATGCTCGTCGCGCGCACCGACGCCGACGTGCCCAAGCACAAGGGCCTCACATACTTCCTGATGGACATGGAGCAGGACTCGGTGCAGGTGCGCCCGCTGCGGCAGATCACGGGCGAGTCGGAGTTCAACGAGCTCTTCATCGAGGAGGCGCGGATCCCCGATGCGAACGTGATCGGCGGCGTCGGCAACGGCTGGAAGGTCGCGCTGACGACGCTGATGAATGAGCGCGCCGGCCTCGGCTTCGCCCTGCAGATCCGCCTCCGCCAGCTGCTCGACGACACGATCGCCGTGGCCGCCGAGCGCGGTCTGCTCGACGACCCGATCTACGCCGACGAGCTGGCCGATCTGCACACGCGCTGCGAGTCGATCCGGCTGCTCGCCTGGAAGGGCCTCACCGACGTCGAACGCTACGGCCAGCCCGGCCCGGAGGGCTCGCTCGTGAAGTGGCTGTGGTCGGACACCAACCAGCGCCTCACGCAGCTCGCCGTGGACATCGTCGGCCCGGCCGCCCTGACGGCCGGCACGAGCTGGAGCTATGAGTTCCTGCGCGCCCGCGGCAACACGATCGAGGGTGGCACGACCGAGGTGCTGAAGAACATCGTCGCGGAGCGTGTGCTCGGGCTGCCCCGCCTGACGGTGGCGGCATGATCAGGATCTTCAAGGGGCTCCGCCCCTCCGGGGCTCCGCAGGGCAGGGTGGCGTAGTCATGGACTTCGGCCTGACAGACGACCAGCGCGAGATCCAGCGCACCGCCCGCGATCTGCTCGCCGACCGCGCGAGCCCCGCGAGCGTGCGCGAGCACGCCGAGGCGGGCCGTACCGACGAGGAGCTCTGGCAGGAGCTGAGCGGGCTCGGCTGGCCCGGGATCGCGGTCTCAGAGGAGCACGGCGGCCAGGGCCTCGGGCAGATCGAGCTGTCGATCCTGTGCGAGGAGCTCGGCCGTTCGGTTGCGCCGGTCCCGTTCCTCGGCACGGCGATGGCCGCTACCGTCATCCAGCAGGACGGCTCACCCGAGCAGCGCGAGCGGTGGCTGCCCCCGCTCGCGGCCGGCGAGACGATCGGCGCGCTCGGCGCCACCGTGGACGGCACGGCCGAGCTTGTGATCGGAGGCCGCGAGGCGGGCGTGTTCGTGCTGATCGAGGAGGACGGCAGCGGTCGCATCGTGGGCGCCGAGGAAGCCGAGGTGACGCCCGTGGAGTCGGTCGACCCGACCCGCTCGACGGCCCGCGTGACGAGTTCCGCCGGCGAGGCGGTCGGCGATGGCAGCGCCTGCGCCGGCCTCGGCCGGGCGCTCGTATCGGTCAGCTCGGAGCTGGTCGGGGTCTGCGACCGAGCCCTGCAGATGACCGTCGACTACGTCAAGGACCGCAAGCAGTTCGGCGTGCCCGTGGGGTCCTTTCAGGCCGTCTCGCACCGCTGCGCGCAGATGCTGCTGGAAACCGAGAAGGCGCGTTCGACGGCCGCCTTCGCAGCATGGACCGCTGACGCTGACCCTGAGGCCCTGGCGGAGGCGGCGGCGATGGCCAAGGCCTGCGCCTCGACGGCGGGCCGCGAGGTCACCGCCGGCGCGATCCAGATGCACGGTGGCATCGGCTTCACGTGGGAGGCGGATGTCCACTGGCTGTACAAGCGAGCGCAGCTCGATGCGGCGCTGCTCGGCGGCGCGAGGCGCCACCGAGCACGACTCGCGGCGATCCTCGCCGACCGCGTCGGCGCCGGCGCCGCCGCCTGAGCGCGGCGAGCGCTCGGAGCCCCTCGCCGATGCGCTAGCAAGCTGAGGCCCGCGAGCGGCTACCTTGGCGCAATGCCCGACCACGTCGCGTTCCTGAAAGGCATGAACCTCGGCCGGCGGCGGATCACCAACGCCGATCTGAGCGCCGCTGTCGAGGGCCTCGGCTTCGAGGATGTGCAGACATTCAGGGCGAGCGGCAACGTCGCCTTCAAGGCCGGACGGCGCTCGGACGTCGCGCTGCAGAGCCTGCTCGAGGACGGGCTGCGCGACAAGCTCGGTTACGGGGTGCCGGCGTTCATCCGCAGCGCCGCCGAGCTGCGCGGGATCGTCGCGGCCGATCCGTTCGGGCCGTCGCCCGGCGCCGGCAAGCTCCAGGTCGCCCTTCTCCACGACGCGCCCGACTCGGAGGCCCGCGACGCGGTGCTCGCACTGGCCGATGCGGAGGAGCGTCTCGCCTTCGCCGAGCGAGAGCTCTACTGGCTGCCGGCGGGAGGGGTCAGCGACTCGACGCTCGACTTCAAACGCGTCGAGCGACTCGTCGGGCTGGCGACGGTGCGCACGCTCGGCACGATCGAGCAGATCGTCGCGCGCTGGTTCTCCTAGCGACCCGGGCGGGCGCTGGCGATAGGCTGCGCTGGTCGTCCACGGAGGAGAGAGACCATGCCCGAGCCACTGCCACGCGGCCGTAACCCGTTCGACGAGTCGGGCCTAGAGCGCGACGCCGACGGGCGTGCTCGCTACCTCAGCCGCCCCGATTCGCTGGTCGCGATGCTCGCCGCGAGCCTCGATCGCGACCCGGCAGCCACGGCCGTCCTCGAGGTCGGCGGTCCGTCGGTCACCTACGGCGAGCTCTGGGAGCGCGCCGGCCACGTCGCCGGCGGGCTGCGCTCGGAGGGCGTAGCGCGAGGCGACCGCGTCGCGATCCGCCTTGGCAACGGCATCGACTGGGTGCTCGCGTTCTTCGGCGCGCAGATGCTCGGCGCGGTGGTCGTCCCGGTCAACACGCGTTTCACCGAGGACGAGGTCGCCTACGTCGTCGAGGACTCCGGCGCGAAGTTCACGTTCGAGCCGGGCGTGGCGCTCCCCGGCGGCCATGCACCCGAGCCGGAGCGACTCTCCCACGACGACCTGGCGGCGATCTTCTACACGAGCGGCACGACCGGCTTCCCCAAGGGCGCGATGACATCGCACGGCAACTTCCTGACCAACAGCGAGAGCGCGCTGCGCTGCAACCCGATCGACCGCTCCGAAGGACCCGAGATCTCGACGCTCGTCTCGGTGCCGCTGTTCCACGTCACCGGCTGCAACAGTCAGCTGATCCCGCTGCTCGAGCTTGGCGGCCGCGTCGAGATCCTGTCGGGGCCGCTCGACTTCGATGGCTTCTTCGAGGCGGTTGGCGATCACGGGGTCAACCAGCTCGTGTCGGTGCCGGCGATCTACCACGCGGTGCTCAACCATCCGCGCTTCGCCGAGCTTGACGTCAGCCGCGTGCGGTGGATCTCCTACGGCGGCGCGCCAATCGCCGAGAGCCTGGTGCACCGCATCAAGGAGGCCTTCCCGAATGCGCGCGTGGGCAACGGCTTCGGGCTCACCGAGACCTCCTCGCTGACGTCGTTCCTGCCCGATGAGGAGGCTGAACAGCACGCCGACTCGGTCGGCTTCGCGATGCCGGTGGTCGACCTCGCGATCGACGAACGCGACGAGGAGACCGGCGTCGGCGAGCTGCTGGTGCGCGGGCCGAACGTCGTGCAGGGCTACTGGAACAAGCCCGAGGCGACCGCCGAGACGTTCGTGGACGGCTGGCTGCACACCGGCGATCTCGCGCGGGTCGAGGACGACGGCCTGCTCTACATCGTCGACCGCAAGAAGGACATGATCAACCGCGGCGGCGAGAATGTCTACTCGATCGAGGTCGAAAACGCGCTCGCAGGAGCGCCGGGGGTCGGCGAGGCAGCGGTCGTCGCGGTGCCCGACGAGATGATGGGCGAGAAGGTCGGAGCGGTGATCGTGCCGGCGGCCGGCGCCGAGCTCGACATCGCGGCTGTGATCGCCCACTGCCGTGAGAACCTGGCCGACTTCAAGGTGCCACAGTACGTGGCGACGCGCAGCGGGCCGCTGCCGCGCAATCCCGGCGGCAAGCTGCTGAAGAAGCAGCTTCGCGATGAGACCAAGTGGGGGGCGCCGCTGCGCTGAGCCGCGCGGAATGCCGGGCAGGACACCGACGAGAGAGTTCCAGAGGAGGAGGAGTAGATGGCCGACGTGCAGACGGTGCAGGGTCCCGTGGATGCCCAGGAGCTGGGGATCGTGCTCGCCCACGAGCACCTGCGGTTCCGCGACGAGGGCGTC
>WNFI01444176.1_pt1 | contig 35692 bp, 25 predicted proteins | sample 5400471 | NCBI WGS metagenome assembly WNFI01 (sample SAMN13153348, study PRJNA577476) | soil metagenome | isolation source: 100 cm saprolite on Douglas fir-dominated hillslope | place: USA:California | collected 2013-09-17 | reverse complement strand
TCCGGCGACGTTCACGGGCGTGGCGGCGCTGCTGGGTGCGGTCGCGCTCGTGGCGACATATGTTCCCGCGCGCCGCGCGGTGCGCGTGGATCCGTTGTCGGCGTTACGCGCGGAATAGCCGACCTAGCTGCCGTTCCTGATGACAGACCGACCGTGGTGACAACCTCTATCTGTTAACCGCGTCGATCGATCTTCTGTTCAAACCCCCCATCCATACGACAGCCCGCTCTCCTCCGCGTCCGGCGCCGCCCAGCGCGCCCAGGCCAGGTTGCTCAGCACCGCGCTCGTGATCTCGGCCGTGGTCGCCGTCCCACCCACGTCGGGCGTCCGCCGCTCGCGCAGCGTGGTGGCGACGGCGACGTTGACGGCATGGGCGAGGTCAGGCCGGCCCAGCGAGTACTCGAGGAGGAGGGCCACGGACAGGATCGCGCCCACCGGGTTCGCGAGGCCGCGGCCCGCGATGTCCGGCGCGGACCCGTGCACGGGCTCGTAGAGCGAAGGTCCGTCACCGAAGGAGGCCGAGGGCAGCACACCGATCGAGCCCGACACCGCGGCCAGCTCGTCGCTCAGGATGTCGCCGAACAGGTTCTCGGTGACGACCACGTCGAACCGCCGCGGAGCCTGGAGCAGCTCGAAGCTGGCCGCGTCCACGTAGCGGTGCTCCAGCTCCACGCCCGGATATTCGCGCGCGACCTCGGTCACCACCGCGCGCCACAGGCGCGAGGTCTCGAGCACGTTCGCCTTGTCCACGGACGTCACGCGGTTGCGCCGCCGGCGGGCCAGACCGAAGGCGACATGGGCGATGCGGCGGACCTCGTCCGCGGTCTGGCGCCAGGTGTTGAAGGCGGCCGTCGGCGAGATCCCGCGCGGCTCGCCGAAGTAGACGCCGCCCGCCAGCTCGCGCACCACGACGATGTCCGCCTGGCGCACGAGCGTCTCGCGGAGAGGCGTGGGCAGGCCCATGTCGCGGGCCACGCGCACGTTCGCAAAAAGGCCGAGGCCGCGGCGCAGGCGCAGCAGCCCGTCCTCCGGTCGCGGCCCCGTCGCCCACTTCGGTCCGCCCACCGCGCCCAGCAGGACGGCATCGCTGGTCTTGCAGATGTCGAGCGTCTCGGGAGGCAGGGGGTCACCCGTCGCGTCGATGGCGGCGCCGCCCACGCGGGCCTCGCGCACCTTCACGGGAACACAGGCGCCCAGGATGGAGAGGGCCGACTCGATCACCTCCGGCCCTACCCCGTCGCCCTTCAAAACGGCCAGCGTGTGCGCAGTCATCTAGGTTCTCCCTTGGCTTGTTCCACGACCGGAGTGCTCCTCGTGCGTACGCTCGTAGGCGGCGATGGCGGGCTCCTGGGACAGGAGGAACTCCATCTCGTCGATCCCTTCGAGCAGGCAGTGCCGCGCGAAGGGGTCGACCGTGAACCGCACGTGGGTGCGGTCGGGCAGCGTGACCTCCTCCGCCTGCAGGTCGACGGTCACGCTCGCGCCTTCCGCCGCGGCCAGGCGCGCGTGCGCCTCGGCCGGGATCGCGATGGGCAGCAGGCCGTTCTTGAGCGCGTTGCCGCGGAAGATGTCGGCGAAGGACGGGCCGATGACCGCGCGGAATCCCTGGTCCATGAGCGCCCACACCGCGTGCTCGCGCGACGACCCGCAGCCGAAGTTCCGCCCCGTCACCAGCACCGGCGCGCCCGCCGCGTCCGGCCGGTTGAGCGGGAAGTCCGCACGCGGCGTCCCATCCGCGGCGTAGCGACGGTCGGCGAAGAGTCCCTGGCCGAGGCCCGTGCGCGTCGTGCCCTTCAGGAACCGCGCGGGGATGATCTGGTCCGTGTCGACGTCGTCCATCGGGAGGACGACGGTGCGGCCGGTCAGGACGCGGAAGGGCTCCATCTCTACCTCATCAGCTCGCGCGCGTCGGTGACGCGGCCGGTCACGGCGGCGGCGGCCGCGGTCAGCGGGCTGGCCAGGAGCGTCCGTCCCCCCGGACCTTGCCGCCCTTCGAAGTTCCGGTTGCTCGTGCTCACGGCGTAGCGGCCGGGCTCGAGGCGGTCGCCGTTCATGGCGATGCACATCGAGCAGCCGGGCTCGCGCCACTCCGCGCCCGCGTCGCGGAACACCCGGTCCAGGCCTTCCGCCTCCGCCTGCTTCTTCACCTGCTGGGAGCCGGGCACGACCAGGGCGCGCACGCCGTCGGCCACGTGGCGGCCGGCGAACACGCTGGCCGCCGCGCGCAGATCGGAGAGACGCCCGTTCGTGCAGCTCCCGATGAAGGCCACATCCACCCGGCGGCCGAGCAGCTGCTGCCCAGGGGCGAGGTCCATGTAGGCGAGGGCGCGAGCGATCGACGCGTCTCCACCCGGCTCCGGCACGCGGCCGCGGATGGGGATCGATGCGCCGGGGTTCGTGCCCCACGTGATCATGGGCTCGATGTCGGCGGCGTCGAGCACCACTTCCTGGTCGAAGGCCGCGCCTTCATCGGTCACGAGCGTGCGCCATCGCGCGACGGCGGCGTCCCACTCCGCCCCCTTTGGCGCGAAGGGACGGCCGGCCAGGTACTCAAGCGTGGTCTCGTCGGGCGCGACCATTCCCGCGCGCCCGCCCGCCTCGATCGACATGTTGCAGACGGTCATGCGCTCTTCCATCGAGAGCGCGCGCACGGCCTCGCCGCGGTACTCGATGACGTGGCCGGTGGCACCGCCGACGCCGATGCGTCCGATCACGGCCAGGACCAGGTCCTTGGCCGTCACGCCGCGGGAGAGCCGGCCGCGCACGGTGATGGCGAGCGTCTTCGGCGGCCAGGCCAGCAGGCACTGCGTGGCCAGCACGTAGCCGACCTCGCTGGTGCCGATGCCGAAGGCGAGCGCCCCGAAGGCGCCGTGCGTGCTGGTGTGGCTGTCTCCGCAGACGATGGTCATGCCTGGACGGGTCAGGCCCAGCTCCGGCGAGATCACGTGGACGATCCCCTGCCGCTCGTGCCCGAGCGGATAGAGGGGGATGCCGAAGGCCGCGCAGTTCTCTTCCAGGGCACGCACCTGGGTGGCGGCCTGCGGGTCCAGGATGACCGCGCGCGCGCCCGCGGCCAGCGGCGTCGTGGGCGTCGAATGATCCATGGTCGCGACGGTGCGATCGGGCCGCCGCACGCTCCGGCCACGCTCGCGCAGGGCGGCGAAGGCCTGCGGCGAGGTGACCTCGTGGATGAGATGCAGGTCGATGAACAGGACCGCGGGCGTGTCCACGGTCGCCGGAGAAACCACGTGCCCGTCCCAGACCTTCTGGAACAGCGTGCGTGGAGGGGCCAGGGTCATGCCGCCGCCTCCTGGGCGCGGCGAGCGGCGCCGATCGCGGAGAGGTAGGCCTTGAGCGCGGCTTCGATGGAGTCGGTGCTGGCGGCCTGGCCGGTGGACTCATGCCCGCCCATGCGCACGCGCATGATCACTTCCGCGAGCGCGTCCTTGCCCGCCGTCAACGCGCGCGTGTGCATCTCGACCAGCTCGACCTCCTGGCCCAGCGCGGCGTCCGTGGCCTTGAGCGCGGCGTCGAGCGGTCCGTTGCCGACCGCGGAGGCGGAACGCCTTGCCCCGTCGATTTCCACCTCCACCGTGGCCGTGGGAAGCAGCTGGTTCCCGGAGACCACCTGGTAGCGGGCGAGACGGGTGTGGTGCACCGGTTGCGAGACGAGGGTGAGGAGGTCGTCGTCGTAGACGAACTTCTTGCGATCGGCCAGCTCCTTCACGCGGGTGGTGAGGGCCTCGATCTCTTCCGGGGAGGGGGCGAAGCCCAGGGCGAGGAGGCGCGACTGCACCGCGTGCTTGCCGGAGTGCTTGCCCAGCACCATCACGCGCTCGCCCAGGCCGACGCTCTCCGGGGTCATGATCTCGTAGGTGAGGGGGTTGGCCAGCACGCCGTGCTGGTGGATGCCCGCCTCGTGCGCGAACGCGTTGCGGCCCACGACCGCCTTGTTGGGCTGGGGCCAGATGCCGGTGACCGAGGAGAGGAGCTGGCTCGTGCGCGTGAGCTCCTCGGTGCGGACCGCGGTCGTCATGCCGAGGGCCTCGCGACGGACGCGCAGCGCCATCACGAACTCCTCCAGCGACGTGTTGCCCGCGCGCTCGCCGATGCCGTTGATGGTGACCTCGACCTGCCGCGCGCCCGCGCGCACCGCGGCCAGCGTGTTGGCCACGGCGAGCCCCAGGTCGTTGTGACAGTGGCAGGAGAACACGACACCGGGGACGTCGCGGACCAGGCGACCCATGAGGGCCCCGACCTCCTCCGGCAGCGCGTAGCCGACGGTGTCCGGGACGTTCACCACGCTCGCCCCCGCCTCCTTCACCGCCTCCACGACCTCCCGCAGGAAGGCATACTCCGTGCGGCAGCCGTCCTCGGCGGAGAACTCCACGTCGGGAGTGATGGACCGGGCCAGCCGCACCGCGGCCGCGGACTGCTCGACGCATTCACGCGCCGAGATGTTGAGCTTGTACTTGAGATGGATGGCGGACGTCGCCAGGAACACGTGCAGGCGCGGCGTGCGCGCCGCTCCCTCCAGGGCGCGGCCGGCGGCCGTGATGTCGGCTTCCTTGGCGCGGCACAGTGCCGCCACCGTCGTCGAGCCGATCTCCATCCCGATCGTCCGCACGGACTCGAACTCGCCCGGAGACGCGATCGGGAAGCCGGCCTCGATGATGTCCACGCCCAGGCGCTCGAGCTGCCGGGCCAGGCGCAGCTTCTCCGCCGGGTGCATGCTGCAGCCCGGCGACTGCTCGCCGTCCCGCAGGGTGGTGTCGAACACGGTCACGCGCCCGATTGCTGGCTCTTCGTTGCTCATCCAATTCCCCCCAAAAACAAAAACCCCCGAGGTTTCCCTCGGGGGTCCCTGTCGATCTCGCTCTACCGGCCGCTAGATCGCAGATCCCCCCATGGGAATCAGCAGGACCAGCAGCAGCAGCAGAGCAAGGCCCGCCGTGCACACTTCCACCCGCGCGCTCACGGCCCGGCGGAGGAAGGTGGTCGGCGTCATTCGAGTGCGGGAATCGTAAGTGGCTGGAAGCCCGGTGTCAAGGCGTATTTAGAACTTGACGTCAGCGCCGAGCAGGATCCTGCGTCCCTCGATGGGGAGCCGGGGCACGGCATAGACGGGGCTGGCCGCCACCGTGCCCGCGCGGTCGAACAGGTTGAGCACGTCGAGGTGGAGCGTGACGGGATAGACGAGGCGCGTCCGGTACAGGCCGCGGAGGTTGGCCTCCACGAAATCGCCGGCGGGAAGGGCCAGGCCCCGCGAGGGGTCGAGAGGCTCCGGTCCTACGTAGTGGGCGGCCAGAGAGGCCGTCCAGTCGCGGGAGGAGAAGGAGATCCCGCCCGACCCCAACCAGCGCGGGCTGCCCGAGAGACGCTCGGGCGCCGAGCCGCGCGTGGAAAGGCGGGCGCTGGCGTAGGCGAGGTTCGTGTAGGCGTGCCACCGCCGCGACTGGAAGCGGACGGAGGCTCCCACTCCGGAGGATTTCACGTCACCCGCGGACTGGTATTGAAGGAGACCGACCAGCTCGCCAACCGTCCCTCCCGGTCCGACCACCCCGCCTTCCACGTCGGAGGGAGACGCGATGGTGACTCCACGGATCAGGGCCTGCAGGCGGCTGCGGAAGCCGTAGGCCTGCGCGGCCACGCGATGGCTGGCCTTCCACAGGATCGACAGCTCGGACGACGAGATCTCCTCCGAGGCGAGCGCCGGGTTGGGGATCTGACTCTGATAGTCGGCGTAGGAGGCCTCGAAGATCGAGGGCGGGCGGAACCCGCGGCCGTAGAGCGCCTTGATCGACAGGGTCGAGCGCGGCTTGTACACGACGGCCACGCGCGGCTGCGCCTTGCCGCTCCCGGGCTCGGTGTGGGCCCAGTTCCCACCCAGCACGAGGGAGAGCTGGTTCAGCGGCCGCCACTCCTCCTGGGCATAGAGGACGCCGAAGCGGCCATGGGCGTCCTGCCGGATGCCGGAGCCGGGCGCCACCCCGCCGTCGAAGAACACGTTGCTGGACTCCTGGCCGAGCGTGCGGTAGCGGTACTCGCCTCCGCCGGTGAGGAAGTGCGTGCCCCGGCGGTAGGTGAGGCGGACCTCGCCCCCGGTGTCGTGATCGCGCAACCGGAGGTCGAAGAGGTAGCCGCGCTGGCCCGGGTAGGTGACGGCGTCGGCGTAGGGGTCTCGCTCGTGGTAGTGGTACACGTCGTGGAACCCGCGGGCGGAGAGGCTGAGCCCACCGCTCAGGGAGTGATCCCAGCGCAGCTCCACGAACTCCTTCTCGTCGCGCAGGGTCTGGTCGCCGGTGCCGTACATCGCGCCGTAGGGCGCGAACGGCGTCCCGCGTCGGCGGTAACCGGCGCGCCCAAGTAGCGAGAAGTCGCCCCGGCGCGCCTGCAGGAAAAGGAACGGCGCGCGCTCGAAGTCGGTCCCGGACTGGGGTCCGCCCCAGATCGTCGGGATCGCTGCCGTAGGTCCCGGAGGCTCCCCAGGAGCCGACCGCCTCCCCCGTTCCCCACGATCCCCCGGTCAGCCGCACCCGCGCCCCCGGCATGGAGGAGCCGTTGCGGGTGATCACGTTGACGATGCCGTAGAGGCTGTAGCCGCCGTAGAGCAGGGAGGAAGGGCCGTACACGATCTCGATCCGTTCCACGAGGTCGAGCGGCAGCAGCATCGCGCGGCCGATGTCCGCGAAGTTGGACCAGGGCTCGTTGAGGGAATGCCCGTTCAGCATGACCAGGATGCGCGTGTTGAAGTCCTCGAACAGGAACAGGCCGCGGCTGCCCGCCAGGTCGTAGCGGCGGTCGCCCAGGGAGAAGTTGCCCATGGAGGCGAAGTTGAGGACGTCGGCCACGGTGCGGAAGCCGTAGCGCTCGATCTCGTCGCGCGTGATGAGGGTGACGGTGGCCGGGGTCTCCGTCGGCGCCTCCGCGTGCTTGGAGACGCCTTCGATCGTCTCGCTCTTGAAGTAGTCCTTTCCCTGCTCGAAGAAGTCCTGCGCGAGAGCCGGTCGCGCTCCGCCCACCAGGACCAGCGCCGCCAGCGTGAGGCACGCCGGCCGCGTGCCCTTACGGTCTCGTTTGCGCACGTAACGCCTCCCCGCCCGAAGCGGCGCCGTCGCCGGCCTTCTTCGCCGTCACGACCGCCATCCCTTCAACCTCCAGACGCTTCTTGCCGATGAGCACCGGCTGCGCGCTGGCCGCGATCGCCGCCTCCGCCGCCTCCTCCGGCCGCGCCACCAGGCTCACCGTCACCCCCAGGTGGGCGAGGCCCTCCAGGAACCCCACCGTCGGCTTGTTCGCGGCCCGCGCCTCTCGGACGACGAACTCCAGGCTGGCCGGCTCGAACACGATGGGGTCGACGGCCAGGAGCAGCGCGTCCACGTTGGACAGGGCGCCCTTGATCTCGCGCACGAGGTCGCCGGAGGAGCCGATGGGGACAGGCACGACGGTGACGCCCTGCGCGGAGCCCGCCTTGAGGAACTGGAGACCGATCTCCCGGTTCTTGGCCGGCGAGAAGACGAGGCCGACCTTGGTCGCCTTGAGAGTGCCCTTCACGTAGTCGAAGACGCGGTCCAGCTTCGGGTACATCGAGACGTAGATACCGGGCGTCTTCACCTGGGCCGGGTTGGCCACGCCCAACGAGACCACGGCCGGGCCGCGCGCCTCCCCCGCCGCTTCCGTGGCGTCCGGCCCGATGGCGAAGAGGACGGAAACCCCCCGCGTCTCGCGCGAGATGCGGGCGGTGTCGGCGGGGAGGTCGCCGCTGAGCTCGACGATATGGGCGGCCGGGAGCTTCTCGCCCAGGGCATCGGACAGGGCGCTGGACGCCCCGCGTCCACCCATGCGCACGATGACCGGCCCCGAGGCCGCGTCGAGGCCTCCGAGGGAGGTGCCCAGGACAGCAACCAGCGCAAGGGCGCAGCGCGCGGCGGCGGAGGCGACTCGTCGCGGGCCGGGCATCAGAAGCAACGGAGGATAGCGCATTTCCCGCATCGACAACGCAGGCGGATTGGGGCTATCCTTCGCGCGCCCGCCATTGAGCGCCGCGCTCCAGCCACGTCCGTATCCTCCCCGTCCGGCGGCGGAGCCCCCGACCCCGCGCCGCGGCGGCTGGATGCAGGCCCTCAGCGACCTGTCGATCCGGCGCAAGCTGACCCTGATCATCCTGTCGACGACCAGCGTGGTGTTCTTCCTCACCGCGGTCGCCTTCTTCACCTTCGACATCGTGACCCTCCGCCGGCGCATGGCCGAGGACCTCAACGTCATGGCCCGCATCATCGACTCCAACACCGCGGCCCAGGTGCTCTTCAACGAGCAGGATCCGGCGACCAAGGTGCTGGGCACGCTGAGGGCGCAACCCCACATCGTGTCCGCGCGCCTGTTCACGAAGGACGGGCAGGTCTTCGCGTCCTACGTCCGCGGGGACCAGGACGCCCCGCAGACCGCCCCCGCCTTCGCGGACGACGGCTCCGACTTTCGGCGGGAGGGCCTGGTCCTGCGCCGGACCCTTCACGTGGAGGGACAGCCGGTCGGCTTCGTGTACCTCGTCTCCGACACGCAGGAGCTGACCGACCGGCTCCGCAGCTACGCCGGGACCATCTTCGTGATCATGATCGGGGCGGCGGCGGTGGCGTGGCTGCTCTCGTCACGGCTCCAGAAGGTGGTCTCCGACCCGATCCTGCACCTCGCGGAGGTGGCGGACGGCGTCTCTTCCACCGAAGACTATTCCGTGCGCGCGGTCAAGCACGGGCAGGACGAGCTGGGCGGGCTCATCGACGCCTTCAACGGCATGCTGAGGCAGATCCAGCGCCGTGACGAGGCGCTGATCGTCGCCCGCGACAAGGCGGAGGAGGTGAGCCGCACCAAGAGCGCGTTCCTGGCCAACATGAGCCACGAGCTGCGCACGCCCCTCAACGCCGTCATCGGCTACAGCGAGATGCTCCAGGAGGAGGTGACCGAGCGCGGGCAGCGCGAGCTCGTCCCCGACCTCGTCAAGATCCACTCCGCGGGCAAGCACCTGCTCGGCCTCATCAACGACATCCTCGACCTGTCCAAGATCGAGGCGGGCAAGATGACGATCCACGCCGAGACCTTCGAGGTGCCGACGCTCCTCCAGGACGTGATGAGCACGATCCAGCCCCTGATCGAGAAGAACGGCAACACCCTCACCCTGGAGACGGGACCCGAGCTGGGCGACATGCATTCCGACGTGACCCGCGTCCGCCAGGTCCTCCTGAACCTCCTCTCCAACGCGTCCAAGTTCACCTCGAAGGGGACGGTGACCCTGGGGGTTCGGCGCGAGCGCGTGGACGGTGCGAGCTGGATGGTGTTCTCGGTGCGCGACTCCGGCATCGGCATGACCCCCGACCAGGTGTCGAAGCTCTTCCTCCCCTTCACGCAGGCCGACTCCTCCACCCAGGCGCGACCGGAGGCGGTGGCGAGCTAGGCGCGGCCGCCCGGCTCGATCACCCTTCCCCAGCCCGTCGTCTCCCGATCCGTCACCCTCCGCAGCCGGCTGCACAGGATCCGGATGACGCCGCGCACGACCTCGATGCGGTCCGCCATCAGCTCGTAGAGGGCCTCCTGCTCGAGGCGGAACAGCGACGTCGGCTCCAGGGCGGTGACGGTGGCCGAGCGGGGCTCCGTATCGAGCGCCGCCATCTCCCCGAAGATGTCGCGGGGGCCCAGCTCGACGAGCACGCGGTCCTGGCTGGTGACGCGGACCTTTCCCTCGACGACGACGTAGAGCGCGGACCCGACGTCGCCCTTCTCGAAGACCACCTCGCCCGCGTCCACGTCGACCTCCTCGAGGAGGGCGGCCACGTCCGCCAGCACCTCGTCCGGCGTCTCCGAGAACAGGCTGACCCCCTTGAGCACCACCACCTTCTCGATGGTCGACAACACCTCTCCACCTCCCGCGATGCCCTTCGCCTCGCCGCGGAAGCGGCGCAGCGCGTGGGCCGCCGCCTCCCTCACCAGCTCCTCGCCGTCCTCCCCTGCGCGCCGGACCGCCTCTTCCAGGTCCCGGCGTCGGACCTCGCCCGCCACCCAGAGCGCGCAGGCGCGCGCCCAGGGCCCCAACCCGCCGCCGCTCACGACCAGGCGTGCGATCTGATCGCCGCGCGCCCGCCTCCCCTCCGGAAGGAGCGCGGCCAGGCGCGCGCGCCGCACGTCGTCCGGCACGTCCTCGACGAACGGGATCACGAGGGCCGCGATCTCGGGGTCGGCCAGGCTGTCGATGAGCTCCACCGCCTGCGCCCGCTTCTCCGCGGAGCGGCTCCACAGGTGGGCGCGCGCACGCAGGACGGCCTCCGGCGAGTAGAGGAGGGACAAGAGCCAGAGGATCCGCTCCCGCGCTCGCACCATCTCGTGCACGAGGGCGAGACGCAGGATCTCGACGACCGGCTCGGCCCCGAGATCCTCGATGACGGCCAGGATCGATGCCCCCTCGATCGCCTCCGCGCGCACCCTCTCGCGCACGGACGCCGGCGCCAGGCCGGCCGGACGCGGCCTCACCGCCAGCGAAGGCAGGGCGACGTCCCGGACTTCCGCGGCCGCGCCGCTGGCCGCCCGCCAGAGGGTGGCCGCGGCGCGATCACCCCCGGCCCGGCCGAGCAGCCGAAGGAGGCGGCGGCGGCGCGGCCAGTCGACGGAAGCCCGGGCGGGCGCGTCGCACGCGTCCAGGGCGGCGATCAGCGCGTCCGCCGCCGCCGGACCGGCGGCGAGCAGCGTGGAGGCCGCGGCCGAGCGCACGGAGGGATCACCGAGCGCCTCCACGACCAGCGGCCACAGGCCGGGCTCGCCCACGCGTCCGGCGGCCGCGATCGCGGCCGCACGCACGCGCGGCTCGCCGTCCCGCAACAGGTCCGTCAGCGCCGAAGCCAGCGCGGGCACGGCCGCCTCGCCGATCGCCCGCGCCGCGAACAGCCGGCGGGCCGGGTCCGCGGCCGTGGCGTCGGCGGCAATGCGGCGCCGTGCCTCCTCGGCGCCTCCGCCGAGACGCAGCAGCCCGGCCGTCGCCCCCATCCGGACGGACTCCACGCCGTCGTCGAGGGACAGGGTCAGCCGCGCGAGGTCCTCCGTCCCGCCCACGACGGCCAGCACGCGCAAGGCGAGACCGCGCAGCTCCGGCTCCGGCTCCGTTTGCGCCCGGCGCCGTACCTCGTCCGCCGCCTCCTCCAGCCGGAGCCGCTCGATGCTCAGGAGGGCCTCGCGACGGACCTCCGCCGCGCGATGGTCCAGCAGGGAAGGCAGCGATTCCGCGTAGGAGCGGTGCCCCATGCCGGCCAGCGCCTCCAGGCAGTACAGGACCTCCGCCGCGCGCGGACTGCGCAGCCCCTGGAGCAGGACGGCGCGGCTGGAGGCGTCGGCCAGGCCGAGCGAGCCCATCCCGAGCCTCCGGCTCGCCAGCGCGCGGCTGAGCGTCTCGCTGTACTCGCGGCGCAGCCAGAGCGCCACCGCGACCCAGGCCCCGACGACGAGGACGAGCAGCCACGAGAGCTGCACGGCCTGGAAGCGGAGCCACTGGATGAGGACCAGGAGCAGGACCCCCGACACGCCTCCGGCCAGCGGCCCCACGATGCCCTCTACCGCCGTCTGCGCCCGCACGCGCTGCGGCGGCGGCAGCGGCTGGTACAGGACGAGGACCGCGCTGCGATCGAGAGAGTCGCGCAGCGACTGGTCGCACAGCTTCGTGAGGGACATCAGCCAGAACAGCAGCCCCGCTCCCGCTCCGAGCAGCGCCGACGCGCTGATGACGATCACCCCCGCTCCGACCGCGGCGGGCAGGGCCAGGAGCCCTCCCACCAGCCCGTAGCGAGAGAGCACCCGGCTGGAGAGGATCGTGCGGAAGCCGAGGGTGATGAGGGCGGCGACGGCCCAGAAGACGCCCAGGAACGAGGCCAGCTCGCCGGCATCGCGCGCGCGGGCCTGGGCCACGTTGTAGAACGCGTTGTCGAGCACGTAGTAGCCGAGGTAGGAGAGCGCCACCAGCGCGAAGACGAGCAGGAGGTACCGGCTGCGCAGGAGGTCCGCGTAGCGCCTCCGGTCGGGCACGGCGCGCTCGGGCCCCGGTGACGCCTCCAGCATGGGGAGTGCGCGCGCGATGGCGGCCAGGAGCGCGAGGCAGAGGGCCACGGAGGCCGCGGAGACGAGCAGGAGGTTCGCCGTCCCCAGGCGCTGCACGATGGCGGGGGCGGCCAGCCCGACCAGCGTCGCGGCCAGGAGCTCACCGGTCCCGATCACGCCGAAGAGGCGCTTGCCCTGCCGGACGTTGACGACGTGTCCGGCCAGCCCCCAGAACTCGAGGCTGAGGAGCACCCATTCGATCTCGTACCAGACGGGCAGGACCATCGCCACCCCTCCCGGCCACCGCCCCGCCAGCAGGATGCGCAGGGCGAGCAGGACCACCAGCACGAAGCCCAGGTCCACCGTCAGCAGCCGCACGAACGAGAGCCGCGCCGCCAGCTTCAGCCGCAGGAAGCTGGTGAGGGGGATGGCCACCGCGGCTGCGATGTAGACGTACGGAAGGTGACGCGCTTCGAAGTAGGTGAGGAATAGGGCCATGGCCGCGGTCGCGGTGAGGAGGCGCGGGATCCCGATCAGGAACGAATGGACGAAGAGCAGCGCGACCAGCCGGGTCTCCTCCGGCCGGACATCGGGGAGGCCTACACCGGGCGATAGCGGTCGATCAGGCCCAGGCATCGGGGGGACCGGCAGCGGCAGGCGAACGTCCAGCGCGGGTCCCAGAAATAATGATCGGGATGACGCGCGTACTCCGCACGGTCCGCCCAGTCGTAGCTGATGGTCAGCTCTTCGCCGGCGGCGACGGCGCGACGCGTGAGCACGTCGCGCGTGGGCAGGAACTCGCAGCTTGGATCGCAGGAGTGGTTGAGGTAGCGGGCGCTCGTCCGCGGGACCAGCCAGCGGTAGGGCTCGAACGAGATCACGTAGATGACTTCGGCCCGGGGCACCTCGTCCCAGGGCATCACCGGACCCTCGAAGCGCTCGACCGTCTCCCGGGGAGCCAGGTCACGCACGGCCACCACGCAGGCCCCGTAGTCGTTCCGCGACACCGCGGCCACCGGCCGGTCGAGCTGGGGGATCAGACCACCACCTCGGGGGCCGGGCCGCGCAGGCAATGCTCGCTGGCCATGCTCGCGCCGTAGGCGCCGGCGGGCAGCATGGCCAGGAGGTCGCCCTCCTCGACGCGCGGGAGCAGGGCCGCGCGCGCGAACACGTCGTTGGACTCGTTGATGTTCCCGGCCACCGCGTACGACGCCTCGACGGGATCCAGCGGGCGCGCGAGGTGCACGATCTCGATGGGGATGCCGTAGTGGGCCATGTAGACGTTCACGTTGTGCCCGGCGTCGACCCCGACCCAGGTCGTGCCCCCGCGACGCTCGACCGTGTTCACCTCGACCACGAGCACACCCGCGCGGTCCACGAGCAGGGTCCCCGGCTCGCAGGCGATGGTCCGGACCGCGGGCGCGAGATGGCGGCGCAGGAGGTCGGCCCAGGCCGCGAGAGACAAGGGACGGTCCGCGGCCTGGCGGCGCACGCCCAGGCCGCCCCCCACGTTGACCACCTCGATCCCGGACAGGCGCTGCGCGAGCTCGGCCATGCGCGTGAAGATCCATTCCATCTGCGGTCCGTCCTCCATGCGCAGCCCCCACCCGCAATGGACGTGCAGGGTGGTCACCACGAGGCCGGCCGCGCGCGCGGCCGCCGCCGCTTCGTCGAAGGCGTCGGGTTGGAGGCCGAACTTGCCGTTGCCGTAGACGAGCTTGGGATCGCACCCGTAGCCGACCTCGATCCCGCAGTCGACGCGCAGGCCGACCGCGGTCCCCTTCGGCGCGCGCGCGCCGTAGCGACGGAGGGCGGACAGGCTGTCCAGGTTGACGTGGACACCCTGGGCCACGAACGCGTCCAGGTCACGGTTGGACGGCATGCAGGCGGTGACGGAGATCTCGCCGGCGGCGAACCCCGCCGCCCTCGCCGCCTCCACCTCGCGCGGCGAACAGGCGTCGATCCCCAGGCCGCCTTCCGCGCGCAGGACCTCCAGGAGACCGGGGCAGCGGTTGGCCTTTAGCGCGTAATGCACGCGCGTCTCCGCCTCCAGCGTGGCCAGCACGCGCCGCAGGGCGGCCACCTGGGCGCGTACGGCCGCCCGGCTGTACACATAAAGAGGAGTGCCGTGCCTGCGCGCCAGCGCGGCCAGCGAGCGGCCGTCGAGGGTGAGCCCCTCCGGCCCGCACGCGAAGGGCGCGCCGAACCACCATGGAGAGCTCGATGCGGGTCCCACCTCGGGGTCGAGGTCGGCCGCGCGGCGGCCCGACGGCGCGTCCACGGCGCGGAGTATAGCATTGCGATACGGACGGCCCGGTGTGACACTGCGGTCGCGTGAGGCGCGTGGTCGCGGTGGGAGCGCTGGCGGCGGGCCTGGCCGCGGGTCTCCCCGCGTCGGCCCGGGCCCAGACCGCGATCGAGCTGCGTGGCTCGACCGCGAGCTATCGCTTCGCCGACCTCAACCACACCTTCTCGAGCGGCGTGATGCTCGACGCCCTCTACGTCGGCGTGCCCGGCCAGGACGAGTTCTACCTCGGCCTCGGCTACACCTGGAAGGCCTCACACGGGCTCACCGTGATCCCCCTCGCCTACGCCGTGGCCGGCGTGCAGAAAGAGGAGCGTGGCGTCGTGCTCGGGGCCTATGTCCTGGGGGACGCCGGGCCCTGGAAGCTGATCGCGTTCGCGGGACGCTTCGTGCGGATCGCGGGCGGAGTCTCCACCTACGACTTCGGGGACAGCCTGGACCTCACGTACAAGGTCGCGAAGCGATGGGACGCGGGCGTGTCGTCCTCCGTCTACCGGCAGGACACGGGCTGGAGCCACCTGACCGGGCCCGTCGTGCGCCGCAGCGACCCCCGGGGGTCCTGGGCCCTCTCCGTGCGCGGCGGCTACGACACCGAGGTGCGCCTCGTCCGCATCTTGACGTTCGGCGAGTGACAATCGAAGGGATGCGTCCCTACGCCGCCAGCCTCCTGGCCGCGACCGCCATGCTCGGTGCCTGCGTCGTGACCGAGCAGTCCGGCGACGCCGGCAACGAGACGGCGCGGCGGCGCGCCCTTCGCTCCGCCCGCGTGTGGCACGAGCCGCCGCGCCCCATCCCATCCGCCGACCTCGGTGCCAACCCCGAGGGGCCGGAGGCCTTTCGCGTGGACGAGGACGTGTCCTGCACTTTCCGGCTGCGTCCGTCGGTGGGATGGACCCTGAAGTTCGACTGCGCGTTGGCCAGCGGCGAAGTCGTCAAGGTCAAGTACGGCCGCAACAGCGTCGAGGTCTTCGGGGAGGTGGCGGCCACGCGCCTGCTGTCCGCCCTGGGCTTCGGCTCCGACCGCATGTACGTCGTGCACTCGGTGAAGTGCCGCGGCTGTCCCCTGCATCCGTACCCGAAGATCCCGATCCTCGCGGCGGGTCGAGCCGCGCCGAGGTCGACGCCCTGCGGCTGATGGGTGTGTTCCTCGGGCACTGGGACAACAAGGCGTCGAACCAACGGCTCGTCTGTCTGGGCCCCGGTGCCCCGGGTCCGCAGTGCCGGCCATTCGCCTACCTCCAGGACGTCGGCCAGACGTTCGGTCCGCGCGCGGTCGACCTCGACGGCTGGACGCGCACGCGGATCTGGGCGGACGCCGCCACCTGCCGCGTGGACATGAAGAGCCTGCCCTATCAGGGGGCGACGTTCGGCGAGGCGCACATCAGCGAAGCGGGGCGGCAGCTCCTCGGCGGCCTCCTGCGCCAGCTTTCCCACGCCCAGATCGTCACCCTCTTCGATGCGGCGCGCTTTCCGGCTTTCGTCCGGCAATCGGAGCGGGGGCGCAACGTGGAGAACTGGGCCGCCGCCTTCGAGGATCGCGTGCGCCAGATCGCCGACCGACCGCCGTGCCCCCTCTCTCAGTAGACCCCGGGAAGCGGGCTCGGGTTCGGAGACGGCATCGGTGCCGGATCCGGAGCCGGATCGGGCGAAGGGAGGGGGGCCGGAAACGGGGCCGGGTTCGGCGACGGCACATGGGGATCGGGCGCGGGATTGGGAACCGTGACCGGTGCCGGCTCCGGATGGGGATCGGGAGGCGGGTACGGCGGGCTGAGATGGGCCAAGAAGTCTACTTCTTGCGCCTCGACGGGACCTTGCCCCCCGCGCGCCGGGCTTCGCTGAGCCCAATCGCGATGGCCTGCTTGCGGCTCGTCACCTTCTTGCCGGAGCGGCCGGACTTGAGCTGCCCGCGCTTCATCTCGTGCATGGCCCGCTTGACCTTCTTGCCCGCTTTTGCACCGTACTTGCGCCGGCTGGACGATTTCCTTTGTGCCATGGTGATGGTTCCTCCCCCCTCATTCGATGCAATTCGTTTGCCAGCTTGGGGGAGGCGGCGAAGTCTTCAGTTGCGAGCGGAGGCGTTGCGTCCGAGGACGTAGAGGTCGAACCAGTCGAGGTTCCGCGTCATGGCATCGAGCATGAGCTTGGGCTCCTGGATGCCATGCGGCTGCCGGGGGTAGACGACCATCTTGGTGGTCACTCCTTGCCGCTTCCAGTACTCGCCGCCGAAGTAGTCGGGGATGAAGCTCGGAATGTCGGCGGTGCCCGTGAACGACATCAGGTTCGTCACCCCCGCCCCCACCGAGGCCGCCTTGAAGCGCCGCGTCTGCGTGATCACCCACGACGTCATGTAGCCGCCGTAGCTCCAGCCCATGATGCCGAGGCGATCGGGGTCGGCCACGCCCTTCGCGACCAGCGCGTCGACGCCGGAGAGGATGTCCTTGTAGTCGCCCCCGCCCCAGTCCTTGTAATTCGCGTAGCGGAACTCGCGGCCGTAGCCGCCGCTGCCCCTCACGTTGCACCGCAGCACCGCGAAGCCGTGCGTCGCGAACCCCGCCACCGAGTAGGGTGCGGGTGCGCCGGTGTAGGAGCGCACGAAAACACCGGTGGGCCCGCCGTGCACCATCACGACCAGGGGCACACGCGTGCCCGCCCGGTAGGCCACCGGATAGGTCAGCAATCCTTCGATCGTCTTGCCGTCGGGAGCGGTCCAGCTCACGACTTCGGTCTGCCCGAGCGAGACCGGGGGCAGGTCCTGCGCGTGGCTCACCTGTACGAGCGTCCAGGCCGTCGCGGTGCCGGCGGCGCGGCGCCGGTCCTTCGCGGCCGTGCCGGCCGTGGCGTCGATCCTTCCGACGGGAAGGTCGGCCACGAACGCTTCCGGGGCGCGGTCGGGCGCTTGCGACGTGAACCCGATCCGGGTGCGCGAGGCATTCAGGCTCGCGGTGTCCACGGTCGTGTCCGCGGGGGTGATGTCCGTGGCCGCGCCGCCGTCTTGGGGGAGCGCGGCCAGCCGGCCGACCGTGCCGCGCGTCTCGCTCACGATCACCCGCGTCCCGTCCGCGGTCCAGCCGAGCAGGTCGGGCCTCTCGTCGAAGGTCGCGGCGAGCGCGCGGGGAGCACCGCCGCCCACGGGGACGACCTGAATGCGGGACGCGCCGCCCCAGCGGACGGGCACGTCACTCGCCTCGTAGGCGACCCAGCGGCCGTCGGGGGAGAAGGAGGGGTTGGACTCCGCGGCCGGCGTCGTGGCCAGGGGCGTGACCGCGCCCGACTCGACCTCGACCAGCGAGATGTCTCCCTTCGTCCAGTCGTCGATGAGCGCCGTGGGCTGGTGATCGAACGCGATCCACTTGCCGTCGGGCGACCAGTCGAAGCGGCCCGGACCCTCCACGTTTCCCACGCTGGGATCGCCGGTGGTCAGGCGACGCACCGGACGCTTGCCGTCGCCGTCCTTCTCCACGGCCACGATGGCCAGGCGGACGCGCTTGACGTCCTCGCCGACGACGCGCGCGTCACGCTTCTCCTTGTCCGCCTTCTCCTCGTCGTCGCTGCGCGCGTCGGTGAGAAGCAGCGCGATGCGGCGGCCGTCCGGCGACCAGCGCGGCGTGGCCGCGCCGCCCTTCTCGTCGGTGAGCGCCTCCGCCTCGCCGCCGTCGATGCGGATGCGCCACAGGTTCGCCTTGGCGTCCTTGGCGTCCTTGTCCGCCGCCCGCGCCGACACGAAGGCGATCCACTGGCTGTCGGGCGACCAGGCCGGCGCCGTCGAGGACTTGTCGCCTCGCGTGAGCTGCACCGCCTTGCCGCCGTCCGCATCGGCGACCCAGATCTGTGAGATCCATTCGCTCTTCTCGCCCTCCATGGCCGCCGTCCCCACGACGTAGGCGACGTGGCGGCCGTCCGGTGACGGGCGGACCTGGCTGACGCGCTTGACCTTGAACGCGAACTCCGGCGTCCAGGCCCCGACGTCGTTGGCGCGCACGCGGGCGGGGGGGGCGAGACCAAGGGCGAGAGCAAGGCACGCGAGGATGCGGAGGGACGTACGCATTTCAGGGCTCCTTACGCCAGCTCGAGCCGCGACCGCACCGGCTCGAGCGCGGCGCCGGCGTCGGCGGACTTGCCCTCGAGGGCATCGCGCGTGGCCGACTCCAGCGCCTCTTCCAGCTCCAGGAGTCCCTTGTACGCCGCTTCGGGGGGGACCTCCTGCAGGCGCTCACGGAGCGAATGCGCCCCCGACGAGCGGTCGACCTCGGAGTAGGCGGCGATGACTTCGCCGATGCCGAACTTGCCGCCCGCCATCATCCGCGCGAGGAAGGTCACGCCCGAGCAGTTGATGACGTGGTTGACGGCGGCGGTGGCCACGATCTCGCGGCGCAGGGGGTGCTCCTCGAGGTGGTCCGCGAACTCCCGCTGCAGGCGATGCGGGAAGTACTCGACCAGCAGCGGGCGGCCGGCCTGGCTCTCCGGGAACGCGGTCTGCATCACCATCTCGAAGGCATACATCTTGGTGTGTCCGAGCAGCACCGCCAGCAGCGGCCGGGGCAGACCGCGCGCGCGGTGCGGGCTCGCCAGGAGCTCGTCCTTCGTCGGGATGCCGTCGTCCGCGCGGCTCAGCACCCCCGCCCCGACCAGGTCCTCGACGAAGGCCACGAAATCCTCGTAGCGCGCCATGGAGCGCAGCCCGTCGAGGGTGAGCGCGCGCGCCTGGTTGCGGTTGTCGGCCAGCACCAGCTCCGCCACCTCCTCCGTCATCTCCATCAGGATGTGGTTGCGGTCGGCCCGTCCGCGGACCACGCCGCGCTTCACGAGGATGTCCATGAGGATCTTGATGTTGACCTCGTGATCGGACATGTCCACGCCGCCGGAGTTGTCCACGGCGTCCGTGTTGATACGGCCGTCGCGCGTGGCCCAGTATTCCAGGCGGCCCCGCTGCGTGAAGCCGAGGTTGCCGCCCTCCGCGACCACGCGCGCGCGAACCTCCGCCCCGTCCACGCGCACCCGGTCGTTGGTGCGATCGCCGACGTCGGTGTCGTCTTCGGTGGAGGCCTTCACGTAGGTACCGATGCCGCCGTTGTAGAGGAGGTCCACTCTCGCGGCCAGGATGCGGCGGATGACCTCTTCCCCGCTCGCCGCTTCCGTGTCGATGTCGAGGAGCCTGCGCACCTCGGGGGAGAGCGGGATGGACTTGGCCGAGCGGTCGAACACCCCGCCTCCCTTGCTGATGAGGCCGGCGTTGTAGTCGCGCCAGCTCGAACGCGGAAGCTGGAAGAGGCGCTCGCGCTCCTGGAAGGAGGCGATCGGATCCGGCTCCGGGTCGATGAAGATGTGGGCGTGGTTGAAGGCGGCCAGCAGCCGCATCGTCTCGCTGCGCAGCATGCCGTTGCCGAACACGTCCCCCGCCATGTCGCCGATGCCGGCGACCGTGAAGGGGTCGGCCTGCACGTCGAGACCGAGGTTGCGGAAGTGCTCGCGCACGCACTCCCAGGCCCCGCGCGCGGTGATGGCGACCTTCTTGTGGTCGTAGCCGACGCTCCCACCGGAGGCGAAGGCATCGCCGAGCCAGAAGCCGTACTGGGCGGACACGCTGTTGGCGGTATCGCTCAGGTGCGCCGTGCCCTTGTCCGCGGCCACCACCAGGTAGGGGTCGTCGTCGTCGTGACGCACCACTTCCGGCGGGTGGAGGACCTTGCCGTCCACGATGTTGTCCGTGACGTCGAGCAGGCCGGAGACGAACTCGCGATAGCGGTCCACCAGGTAGGCGTCGAGGGCGGGACGCGCGGGGACGTCTCCCTTGAGCACGAACCCCCCCTTGGAGCCGACGGGCACGATGATGGCGTTCTTCACCATCTGGGTCTTCATGAGACCCAGGACTTCCGTGCGGAAGTCGTCGTGGCGGTCGCTCCAGCGGATGCCACCGCGCGCCACCTTGCCCCCGCGCAGATGGATGCCCTCGAGCTTCCGTGAGTGCACGTAGATCTCGTACATTGGCCGCGGCGAGGGCATACCCTCCACCTTGCGGCTGTCGACCTTGATCGCGAGGACCGGGCGCGCCGGGCGCTGGTAGTAGTTCGTGCGCAGGGCCGAGCGGATGAGGTTGTCGAAGGCGCGCAGCACCTCGTCGTCCACCAGGCTCACCACCGCCTGCATGGCCTTCTTCGTGCCCGCTTCCGCTTCGGCCATGGCCTGGGTGCGGTCCCCGGGAATCCGCGGATCGAAGCGGGCCTTGAAGTAGCGGAAGAGGGCCACGGCGACCGGGTTGTTGCGGAGCAGCACGCCGTTGACGGTCTCCGCGTTGTAGTGCGGGCGGATCTGGAGGATGTGGTTGCGGACGGTGCGCAGGACCTCGACCTGCTGCCAGGCCAGGCCCCCCAGCAGGATGAGGCCGTTGAGGGGGTCGTCGGTGGCCCGCTCCTCGTCCAGGGAGCGCAGGGCCTTCGCGAAGCGCTCCTCGCTGGCCACCAGCGACGCGATCCGGCCCGTGGTGGACTCGATGTCGAACCGGTACAGGAACCCGCGGCGGCCCTCCGGCAGCGCGAGGGGCACCCGGAGCTCCTCGGTCACGGTGAGGCCGAGGTGCTGCAGCGTGCGCAGGGTCTCGGTCAGGCCGAGCTGGCGCACGGAGTACAGCTTCAGCGTCGCCGTCTCGGTGGTGCGCGGAAGGACGCGGACCTCGAGGCGGCCCTCCAGCCGCTCGAAGTACTGGACGTCCTCTACCACCTCGCTGGGCTGGGTGGCCTCGCGATAGAGCCCGGAGAAGCTCTCCTCGTAGCGGCGGAAGAGCTGGCGCCCGGCCCGCTCTCCCATGGCCTCGACCAGGGCCGCGATCACGCGGTCGTCCCAGGTGGTGAGGCGGCTCTCCACGATGCGCCGGACCGCCTCCGGGTCCAGCGGCTTTTCGAGACGGGCGGCGTCGAAGTAGAAGACGAGCAGGCTCACCGCGCCGAGGTCGGCGGAGGTCGCGAAGTTGATGGGGCCGAACTCGCGAGCCAGCTCCTCCCCCAGATCTCGCTCGATCTCGTACGAATAGCGCACGCGCGAGAAGGCGATGGACAGCGCCATGTAGCCCTGGCCGCGGCGGGCGTGCACCGCGGTGGCTGTTGGGCAGGTCGCCGCTGTGGGCGAGCAGCCAATCGTGCTTCTGCTTGAGGAGGGGGATGTCGGCCGCCTTCTGCGTGAAGGCGACCTTGGCCAGCCGTCCCAGGAAGACGGTCGCTTCCACGAGCTCGCCCCGGGCGCCCCACTCCCGCACGATGACGTTGTCGAGGGGATCCACATGGTGGAGGGCGGAGGCGTTGTTCGCGAAATCGATGTCCACCACCCGGGGATCCTCCGGCGAGGGCTTGAGGCGCGCCTCTACCTCCTCGACCAGGTTCGGGAACACGACCGGCAGCAGGCTCTCGTCCGTGAACGCGCCGAGCGCGCTCTCCGCCACCCGGTGCGCTTCACCGTCCGCCGCGAAGCGGTAGCGCACGCTGCCCAGGAAGATGAAGTTGTCGTCCAGCATCCAGGACAGGAACGCGCGCGCGGGCTCGACCCGTCCCAGCCCTTCTGCGCGGTCGCGCAGCTTCTTGCCGAGGTCGCGCGCCGTGCGCTTCATCTCCTCGTAGTCCTCCACCGCCGTGAAGACGGACTTGAGGACGGAGAAGACCTCGTGCTCGATGCGCCGCAGCCGTTCCTTGGACTCGACGCGCTCGATCTGGAAGACGCAGTACAGCTCCTTGGCCCCGTCCTCCTGAGGGCCGCCCATCCACACCGGCCGCTCCCACTGCCGGCGCACGGTGAAGATCTGGTGGATGGACGAGAAGACGCGCAGGCCCGCCTTGCGGAAGTAGTTCTTGAGGCTCTCGAAGATGAAGGGCGCGTCGAGTGTGTGCGTCTCGACGTTCGTCGTCTCGAGGGGGACGCCCTCGGTGGTGCCCATCGCCGCCGCTTCCTCTTCGTTCGGGTTGCGCGCGGCGACGTGGATGCCGGGAAGGCCCTTGTAGAGCTGGATCGCGTGCGGGATCTCGCGGGCGACGAAACGGAAGGCGGCGAGCATGCGCGTCGCCAGTGCCTCCACGGGCAGGTCCAGGGCGATGCGGTCCGGCATGCCGGAAAAGACGACGGGCGCGAAGGAGAGGACCAGGTCGCGGTCCTCGGGCGCGGCGCGACGGGCGAGGACGCCCTTGAGCTCCACCAGACGGGCCGCCCGCCGCCCGGGGTCGGAGGTGATCATCGGGGCGATCTTATCTCAGGGGGGGAACTCACGGATGAGCGCGAATGCCGTGAGCTCCCCCCCTGAAACCCCCCACCGCTGCGCCGCCCGCTGCGCGGGCGCCGCGCTCCTGATTCGCTGGCCATGCACAGGCGTGAGCTAGAATCCCGTGCATCGTGAGGTTCCGGGTCGAATATCCCAGTGGCGCCGCGCACGATGTCGAGTTCCCCGGCAGCGTGGCCACCGTGGGCCGCGACCCGTCGAGCGACCTCGTCCTCAACGACCCCAAGTGCTCGCGCCGCCACGCGGTGATCGAGTCGAGCGGGGACGGCATCACCGTCCGGGACAGCGGCAGCGCCAACGGCGTGTTCGTGAACGGCCGCAAGACGTCGACGCCGAGGCCACCACTCCCGACGTGCCCGAGTCTGCGCTGCCCGCGGCGGCGGGGCGCCGCCCTCCCCTCCCCGGAGCGTTCCGCTCGGTGGAGGATCTGCACGTCGAGGCGCCGGCCGAGGGGCCGGGCACCTTCGCCGGCGGTCGCCGCCCGCGCCCTTTGACGGTCACGGTGCTCTTCGTCCTCTGGACCCTGAGCGTGCCGCTCTACCTGATCGCCGGCGTCGCGCTCGCCCTCGCCACCCAGGGCATGGGCCGAGCCGCTCCGATCGCGGCCGGTCTGGCCATGGCCACGCTCTCGATGGCCATGGCCTTCGGGCTGTGGCAAGGGCGCCGTTGGGCCTGGGTCGCCCAGATCGCGGTGGCGGCCATCGGCGTGTTCGTCTGCCCCTTCACTCTCGCCTCCATCGTCGTCCTCGTCTACATGCTGAGGCCGGCCGTGCAGTGGCACTTCTCCGACCGCGGCCAGAACGAGCCTGATTCCGCGGGCCAGGGCGAGGCGATGTTCGCGGGAGCGCTCGTCGCCGCGGTCATCCTGGGCGTGCTTCTCACGGCGGCGCTGACCGTGACGGCCCGAACCGCGTGGACGGGCGCGGGCGCCCACGGCGGCCGGATGTTCGTGCGCACGCCCGCGGAGGAGAAGGTCGCGACCGCACAGCTCGCCGCCCTGGCCGCGGCCGAGGACGCGTTCCATTCCGTCTGCAACACGGGCTATGGCGAGCTCCAGGGGCTGCTCCACCCGGGCACGGTGATCGCGGACTACCCCGCCGACGGCCCGGCCTTCCTCCGCGGCCCCGCCTTCGAGAACGCGGAGCGGGACGGGTATCGATACACGCTGACGGTCGAAGAAGAGATGCCCCCGACCGCGGGCTGCCCGACGCGCCGCTTCCGGAGGTTCCTCTACACCGCCACGCCGCTCGGCGCCGGTCGCTCGCTCGCCGTCGGTCCGGACAGGGTCATTCGCGCAGCGCAGGGCCGGCCGGCCCACCTGGACGACCCGCCCGCGCAGTGAGGGAGCCCGCCCGCCACAACCTTACGCACGGCAACGCGTTGACGCTCCCCCAGGCCAAGCGGTATAAGCCTTTGAACGACATTCGAACGGAATCAGGAACGATGGATCGAAATCAGGCGTTGGCGTTGTACCGGCAGATGCTCCTCATACGCCGCTTCGAGGAGCGCTGTGCCCAGCTCTACGTCGAGGGCAAGATCGGCGGGTTCCTCCACCTCTACATCGGCCAGGAGGCCGTCGGCGTGGGCGCCATCAGCCAGATGCGCCCGGACGACTACCTGATCGCCTACTACCGCGATCACGGTTATGCGCTGGCCCGGGGCGCGGATCCGCGCCTGCTCCTCGCCGAGCTGTGCGGCAAATTCACGGGGATCAGCCGCGGCAAGGGCGGGTCGATGCACTTCTACGACATCCCCGCCGGCAATTTCGGCGGAGACGGGATCGTGGGCGGACATCTTCCCCTCGCCGCCGGAATCGGCTACGGCATCCGCATACGGGGCACCGACCAGGTGTGCCTCTGCTTCTTCGGCGACGGCGCCGTCAACGAGGGCGCGTTCCACGAAACGCTCAATGTCAGCGCTCTCTGGGACCTGCCCGTCGTCTACATCATCGAGAACAACCGCTACGGCATGGGCACGTCGATCGACCGCGCCTCCTCCGTCAAGGACCTCTACCAGCGCGCCTCTGCCTACGGCGTGCCGCGGCGCGAAGTCAACGGCATGGACATCGTCGCCGTGCGTAGCGCGCTGGGTGAGGCCATCGACCGCGCGCGCAAGGAGAAGCGGCCGACCCTGATCGAGGCCGAGACCTACCGGTATCGCGGGCACTCCATGTCGGATCCCGGCAAGTACCGGACCAAGGAAGAAGTCGAGTCGATGATGAAGTCGGATCCGATCCTGCTCTTCGGCCGCCGGCTCATGGAGCAGGAGCGGTTCACGCAGACCGACCTCGACGCCATCGACAAGGACGTCCTGGCCCAGATGGAGGACGCGGTCACGTTCACGGAGCAGAGCCCCGACCCGCCCGTGGAATCGCTCTACGAGGACGTCTACGTGCGCTCGCCCTACATCCACATGAAGACGGCGGAGAAGGACCCGGCCTGGCGCGCGGCCATCCGCGAGGACCGCGTCCCGGCGTCGCTCCCGCCGTGGAAACCGGCCGCACCGCCGCCGCAAGCGCCGGCCGCGCAGCCCGCCGAAGCAGCCGCCTCCGCCGGCAAGGCCAAGTAGCCATGGCCCAGCTCACGATGCGTGAGGCGCTGAACCAGGCGCTCAAAGAGGAGATGACCCGCGATCCGAACGTCTTCATCCTCGGCGAGGAGGTCGCCGCCTACCAGGGCGCGTACAAGATCACGCAGGGCCTGCTCGCCCAGTTCGGAGAGTGGCGGGTGCGTGACACGCCGATCGCGGAGGAAGCGATCGCGGGCGTCGCCGTGGGCGCGGCCTTCATCGGCCTACGGCCCATCGCCGAGATGATGACGTTCAACTTCTCGCTCCTCGCCCTCGACATGATCGTGAACCACGCGGCCAAGTACCGCTACATGTCGGGCGGGCAGATCCGCTGCCCCATGGTGATGCGCGGGCCCAGCGGTGCGGCCACGCAGGTCGCGGCCCAGCACTCGCAAGGCTTCGAGAGCTGGTACGCCCACATCCCGGGCCTGGTGGTGGTGATGCCGTCGACGCCGAAGGATGCGAAGGGACTCCTGAAGAGCGCGATCCGGGACGACAACCCGGTGATCTTCATGGAGAACGAGATCCTCTACAACCTCAAGGGCGAGGTGCCGGAGGAGGAGTTCCACATCCCGCTCGGGCTCGGCGACATCAAGCGCGAAGGCAAGGACGTGACCCTCGTGGCCTGGAGCCGTTCCGTCATCACGTCCCTGGCCGCGGCCAAGACGCTGGCCGACGAGGGCGTGGAGGCGGAGGTCGTGGATCCGCGCACCCTGCGACCGCTGGACGAGGACATCATCTTCGAGTCCGTGCGCAAGACGGGGCGCTGCGTGGTGGTGGAGGAGGGTTGGCGCTACGCCGGCTTCGGCAGTGAGATCGCCGACCGCGTGCAGCGCGAGTGCTTCGACTCGCTGGATGCCCCCGTCATCCGCGTCACCGCCGCCGACGTGCCCATGCCCTACGCCAAGACCCTGGAGAAGGCGTACCTGCCTCAGCCCGAACGCATCGTGGAAGCAGCGCATCAAGTCTTGTATCGGTCATGACCGTCAGCAAGGTCGTCCTCGCCAAGCTCTCTCCCACGATGGAGGAGGGCACCATCGTCAAGTGGACGAAGAAGGAAGGCGACGCCGTCAAGCAGGGTGACGTGCTGGCCGAGATCGAGACGGACAAGGCCAACATGGAGATGGAAGCGCTGGGCAGCGGCGTGCTGCGCAAGATCCTGGTGCCCGCGGGCGGGAAGGCCCCGATCGGGGCCCTGATCGGCGTGATCGCCGAGCCCAACGAGGACATCGAGCCCCTCATCGCCAAGGAGGGTGCGAAGGCGGGCGGCGCACCCAAGCCGGCCGCGCCCGCTGCCCCCGCTCCGGAGCCGGCGAAAGCCGCCGCCGAGGAGACCGCGAAGGCAGCGCCTGCCGATCAGCCCGCTTCGGGCGCGTCCGCCGGCCAGACGCCTCCGGTGCCGGCGGCGCCCGCGCCCACTTCCGCGGCGCCGGTCGGGCAAAGCAGCCCTGGTGCGGGTGGAGACGGCGGACGCGTGAAGGCCAGCCCCCTTGCCCGCAGCATGGCCGCGCACCAGAACATCGACCTCGCGTCGGTGGCGGGAAGCGGGCCGGGCGGCCGGATCATCAAGCGCGATATCGAATCGTGGGTCGGCCCGCGTCCGGGCGCCGACGCTCCGGCGCGCTCCGTGGGCGCGCCCGCGTCACGGCCTTCCGCCGCTCCCGCGTTCCGCCCCGCCGCTCCCCCCGCGCCGTCGATCACGCCGGGCCAGGAGCTGCCGCTCTCCAACATGCGCAAGACGATCGCCAAGCGCCTTTCCGAGAGCATGTTCACCTCGCCGCACTACTACGTGACGGTCGAGATCGACATGGACGCGGCGGTGGATCTGCGCGACCAGATCCAGCGGCTCGAGGAAGGCAAGGTCTCGTTCAACGACCTCGTGGTGAAGGCCTGCGCCCGGGCGCTCACGCGCTTCCCGCTGGTCAACGCCTCCTGGGGCGGCGACAAGATCGTGACTCATGCCGAGGTCAACATCGGCATCGCCGTCGCCATCCCCGACGGCCTCATCACCCCCGTCGTGCGCAACGCCGACCGGAAGTCGATCCTCGACATCGCGCACGACGTGCGGGACCTGGCCACCCGCGCGCGCGACAAGAAGCTCAAGCCGGAGGAGTTCACCGGCTCGACCTTCACCATCTCCAACCTGGGGATGTTCGACGTCGAGGAGTTCACCGCCATCATCAACCCGCCCGACAGCGCCATCCTGGCCGTGGGCGCGGTGCGGAAGGTACCGGTGGTGGACGGCGAGACCATCCGGCCCGGACACCGTATGAAGGTGACCATGAGCTCCGATCACCGTGTGATCGACGGCGCCCTGTCCGCGCAGTTCCTGGCCGAAGTGCGGCGGCTGCTGGAAGCCCCCGTCGGGCTCTTGCTGGGCTAGCTGCTCGAAGTCGGGGGGTTGCGCCGGGTGTAGTCGTCGATCACGCCCTCGATGCACCGCCGATCCTCCGGCGGGAGCGTGCCGAACTTCACGCCGAAGCCGGGCGGCAGGCTGTGCACCGGATGCTGCTGCCGGGGGTTGAGCCAGGTCACGATCCCGCGCAGGACGAGCGGGATGTCCTTGCCGGGAGCGGCCACCGTGATGGTCACCGCCTGGTTGAGCTGGGGCATCTGATCGCGCGCCACGTAGGCGCCGAGCACGTTGATGTTGACGGTGAAGGTGCTGACGGAGGTGCCGTCGTCGAAGGCGACGGCGCAGCGGCGGATGAACGGCACCCGGAGGAGACCGTTGTTCCTGCGCTCGACGGTGCGACGCACGACATGGGGCCGACTCGCCACGGCACCCTCCTTGAGAGGAGCCAACGTCCCATCATACGGGAATTTGAAAGGGAAAGTTGCGGTCGGGGCCGGCCCCGGGCTCACCCGAGGACGAATCGATCGGCCCCCGTGCGCCGCGTCACTCGCTCGCGGTCCAGGTACTCGAGCAAAGGGATCACGAACTTGCGGCTGAGCCCGGTCAAGTCCTTGAAACCGGCGACGTCGAGGCGCGAGCCGGGGGGCCAGCGGCGTCGGACCTCGTCCTTGAGCACTTCCAGCCTCGAGCTCTCGACGAGGGCATCTCCGACGCGCCGCAGCGTGCCCTCCGCGGTCAACGCGCGCGCCACCTTCTCGAGGACGCGGCCATCCGCGGCCATTCCCGGGGGAGGGTGCGTCATGTCCACTCCGGTCAGCTCCGCAGCGCGGACCGCGGCGAGCAGGGACGCGCGGACGGCCGCCTCCTCGGGGGTGAACCGCACCTCGTGATCGGCGAGGGCCACCGTGTCCCCGGACACCCGGGCCCGTCCCTCCCGCGCGAGCCCGTCGAGCACGGCCTCGAAGACCCCCTCCGGGACGCGGGCGAACACGCGGCGGCGCAGCTCCTCGCGTGGCATCCCCGCGTCCAGCCGGCGCGCGCCGTGGAAGTCGCGAAGCCGCGCCTGCGCGGTCTCGGCCAGCGTGGCCAGCGCGCGCGGCGACACCAGCGATACGGGATCGCGGCCGAAGGCCGCCACGTCGTCGCGGCCATGGAGGGCGGCGAGGAGCACGGGCAGCGGCACCGTGACGCGCGCGGCCAGGGTGGCCGCGTCCAGGCCCGCGGTTCCCGCCTCTTCCACCATCCGTACCGCCGCCTGCGCCGCGTCCGCCGCGTCCGCCGCGCCGGGAATCGAGGACACGCTGCCGCGGCGCCGCTTGCCGGCCAGGGGGTCGGCCACGACCGCGCCCCCGATGGTGACGGCCGGCGAGTACGAGCGGAGGACCAGCCGGTCCCCGCGTCCGGCCACGGCCGGCGACTCCAGGCGGAGCTGCACGCGTGCGGTGGCGCCGGCGGCCACGGCGGAGCCGTCGAGCACGCGCACGCGGGCCAGGACTTCCGCGCTGGCGATGTGCACGCGCAGGCGCGCCTGGTCCTTCAGCGCACGCTGGCCGGGGAGCAGGGTCAGCTCGGCCTCCACGATCGAGGTGGCGCGCAGCGTCCCCGGCTGCGTGACCACGTCTCCGCGCGCGATCTCGTGCACGTCCAGCCCGCTGAGGTTGACCGCGGTGCGATGTCCCGCCGCGACGCGCTCCGCGGGAGCGCCGTGGACCTGCAGGCCGCGCACGCGCGCGCGGCGGCCTCCGGGCAGGACCTCGACCTCGTCGCCGACGGCGAGCGTGCCCGATACGAGTGTGCCCGTGACCACCGTGCCGAACCCGCGCAGGGTGAAGGCGCGGTCCACGGGCAGGCGGAGGAGGCCCTCGCCCGGCCGCGGGGGCACCGCGCGGGCCAGGGTGCGGAGCCCGTCCTTCAGCGCCTCGAGGCCCTCGCCCGTTCGCGCGGATACGCGGAAGATGGGCGCACCCTCCAGGAACGATCCCTCGGCCAGCTCGCGGACCTCCATCTCCGCCAGGGCCTGCATATCGGCGTCGGCGGCGTCGCACTTGGTGAGGGCGACCAGGCCGCGGGGGATGCCCAGGAGCCGGCAGATGTGGAAGTGCTCGCGGGTCTGCGGCATGACCGACTCGTCGGCGGCCACCACGAGCAGCACGGCGTCGATCCCGTGCGCGCCGGCCAGCATGTTGCGCACGAAGCGCTCGTGGCCCGGGACGTCGATGAAGGATGCGACCAGGCCCTCCCCCAGGTCGAGGTGGGCGAAACCAAGGTCGATCGTGATCCCCCGCTCCTTCTCCTCTTTCAGGCGGTCGGGGTCTACGCCGGTCAGGGCGCGCACGAGGGCGCTCTTCCCGTGGTCGATGTGACCGGCCGTGCCGACGATCAGGGAGCGCATGACCGGCCTCCCGCGCACGGGCGGAGGCGGACGGCCTAGTCCGCCCGGCGAGGGAGGGTCACTCCTCCCGCGTGGACACGCCGAAGACCGCCTCCGCGGTCTTGTGCAGCTTCGCGGCCAGGGCCAGGCGAGCCTCCTTCTCGGTGCGGACGATGAAGGAGTAGTTCTCGCGGGCGACCTTGATGAGGAACAGCAGCTCGTCGCGCGTGAGGTTGAGCACGATGCGGTTCTCGTTCTGGTCGAAGAAGCCTTCGAGCAGCTTGTCCCGCAGCCTCAGCCGCGCTTCCTGCTCCTCGTCGGTGATGAAGTGGTACTCCTGGCGCGTGACCTTCTGGAGGAAGATCAGCTCCTTGCTGTTGAGGTTGAGGGCTACGCTGCGGACGTCGGACACCATCGCTCGATCCTCCCGAAGGCGGGTCCTCGCGCCACCCCGGCGGCCGCACGGTTGGCAGGTCGAAGAGCCGCATCATATCGGACCGGCACCCGGGCGTCATGTGTCCGCGGCCACGTCCCCGCCCTTCCGGTCAACGCCGTCGCCGGCCGCCCCCACGCCCCTTTCCCGCCTTCCCCGCCTTCCGGGCGGGGGACCGCTCCCGGCCCCGGCTCACCGGCCGTGACGGCCGGGTCGGGCGTGTGGGCGGCCGGCCCGGGCCCCGCCCGGCCGCGGCGCGCTCGAGGACGTCGACCAGCGCGAAGTCGATCTTGCGTTCTTCCAGCTTGACCGCGGCCACCTGCACCTTCACGCGATCGCCCAGGCGGTAGACCTTGCCCGTGTTCTCGCCTTTCAGCATGTGGGCCCGCTCGTCGAAGCGATAGTAGTCGTCCGTCATGGACGAGACGTGCACGAGGCCCTGCACGTAGATCTCGTCCAGCTCGACGAACAGCCCGAAGGACTGGACGCCCGTGACGTACCCGGAGAACACGTCGCCGAGCTTGTCCGCCATGAAGCGGACCTTCTTCCATTCGATCAGCTCGCGCTCGGCGTCGGTGGCCCGGCGCTCCATGTCGGAGAGGTGCTTGGCCATTTCCGCGAGCGGGGCCGGGAGGGCGCGGGCAACGTCGGCTCCCTGGCCGTGGCGCACGGCGCGCAGGGAGCGGTGAACCACGAGGTCGGGATAGCGCCGGATCGGACTGGTGAAGTGCGCGTACATCTCCGTGGCCAGGCCGAAGTGCCCGAGGTTCTCCTCGTGATAGCGCGCCAGCCGCATCGTGCGCAGGAGCAGGTAGGAGATGAGCTTCTCTTCCGGCTTGCCCTCGACCTGCCGGAGGATGCCCTGGAAGTCCTGCGGCCGGACCTCCTCGAGCTTGGCCGGCAACCGATACCCGAAGGAGGAGACCAGCTCCGCGAACTCCTCGACCCGCTCGGGATCGGGCTGCTCGTGGATGCGATAGAGGGTCGGGGTGCCCGCGCGGTCGAGCCTCTCCGCCACCGCCTCGTTGGCGGCCAGCATGAACTCCTCGATGGAGCGCATGCTGTCGAGGCGCGCGTGGGCGACGATCCCCGTCATCTGGCCCGCCTCGTCGAGCACCAGCTTGGGCTCGGGCAGGTCGAAGTCCAGTGACCCGCGCTCGTAGCGGCGCCGGCGCATCAGCTTGGCCAGCTCGTCCATCCGCTCGAACAGGGGGACGAGCGGTGCGAACTGGCGCCGCAGCTCGGCGTCGCCGTCCACGATGCGCTGCACCTGCTGGTACGTCATCCGCGCCCGGCTCTTGATCACGCCATCGTGGAACTCCGCCTTGCGGACCCTGGCCTTCGCGTCGAGCTCCAGGACGACGGTCTGGGTCAGGCGATCCTGGTTCTCCACGAGGCTGCAGATGCCGCTGGAGAGGGCGTGGGGCAGCATCGGGACCACGCGGTCCGGGAAATAGACGGAGGTGCCGCGGAGGTAGGCCTCCTGGTCCAGGGCCGATCCCGGCCGGACGTAATGGGCCACGTCGGCGATGTGGACAGCCAGCTTCCAGCCGCCGCCGGCAAGGCGGTCGAGGCCGATGGCGTCGTCGTGGTCGCGCGCGGTCTCGGGGTCGACGGTCACGGTGTCCCAGTCGCGGAAGTCCGTGCGGCCCGCGATGTCCGCCGGCCGCACCGTCTTCGGCACCCGCTCCGCCTCCGCGTCGACCTCCGGCGGGAAGGCGTCGGGCAGCCCGTACTTGGCCATGATGACCTTGAGGTCGGTTCCGGGATCCTCGAGGCGGCCCAGCCGCTGGAGCACGCGGCCCGAGGGATTGCGTGTGGCCGTGGGCGGACGCGTGATCTCGGCCAGCACCATGTCGCCGGGCCTGGCCCCCGCCTCGTCGCCGGGGGGAATGAAGATCTCGTGCAGCACGCGCTTGTCGAACGGGATGACGTGTCCGCCGAAGCGCCCGTCCTCCTCGAAGCGGCCGACGATGTTCTGCTGGGCGCGCTCGAGGACCCGGATGATGCGCCCCTCCGCGCCCTTGGGAGTGTGACGCTCGACGCGCGCCACCACGCGATCGCCGTGCAGGGCCTCCTTCATGTTGACGGCGGAGACGTAGACGTCGCCCTCGCGCGTGCGGGGAGCGCCCGCCGGCTTGTCCGGCACCACGAACCCGAACCCGGCGGGGTTGGCGGTGAGGCGTCCCACCACCAGGTTCATGCGGTCGGGCAGACCCACGCGCGCGCCGTGGATCTTCACGAGCTGGCCGTCCGCGATGAGGCGGCGCAGCACGTCCTTGAGCTCGTGTCGCCCGGGAGCGTGGCTCCTCGGCGCGTGCTAAGCTCACGGACTTTGCCACGGAACGAAATGGCTCGCCCTGCGATCTCCCTCGTCATGCCAGCGTACAACGAGGCCGGCAACATCGAGAGCGCCGTGCGCTCGGCGGCGGCGGCGGGCGCGCGGGCGGGCACCTACGAGGTCGTGGTCGTCGACGATGGAAGTCGCGATGGCACCGGGCAGCGTCTGGCGGAGCTGGAGGCGGAGCTGGGCGCGCGCCTGCGCGTCGTCAGGCACGCGCGCAATCGCGGCTATGGAGCGGCGCTGCGCAGCGGGTTCGCCGTCGCCGAAGGCGATCTCGTCTTCTATACCGACTCCGACAACCAATTCGACCTCTCCGAGCTGGCGGGGGTGATCCCTCTGATGCGGGAGTGGGATGCCGTTCTAGGCTATCGCATCGACCGCAAGGACGCGCGGCGCCGGCTGATCACGTCCTGGGTCTTCAATCGTCTTTCCTGCATCGTGTTCGGCCTGTCCGTCCGCGACCTGAACTGCTCCTTCAAGCTGTTCCGGCGTGACGTGCTGCGCGCGCTGCCCCTGGAATCGGACGACTTCTTCATCGACACGGAGATGGTCGTGCGGCTGCACCGTGCGGGGCTGCGCTACGTCGAACGGGGGGTGACGCACCTTCCCCGCCGGTCCGGCCACTCCACGGTGCGGCTCTCCGACATCCCGCGCACCCTCAGGGCCGTCGCCCGCATGCGGGCCAAGATCAAGTCCGAGCCACCGCGTTGACGGACGGGGCCTTCACCGCTCGCCTCCGGCCCGCCCTGCGGCCGGCCGGCGTCCTGCTCTTCGCGACGGCCGTCGCCGTCACCGCGGCCTATCAGGTGATGCGACCGATCGTGGTGGACTTTGGATCGCCGATGGCCGTCCCCCTTTCCGCCCATGGTCTCTACCCCGCCGAGGAGGGATACCGCTGGACGAACGGACAGGGCGCGGTCGCCATCCCCGGCCCTGGCCCCGGTCGGACCGTTCGCGTGGATGGGATCGTCTCGGCCTGGAGGCGGCGCGGAACGCCCGCCCCCCAGCTCCGGGTCACCGCGGAAGCCGCCAGCCTCGTCGCGCAGCCGGGCCCCGCGCCCATCGCGCTGGGCCTCACCGTCACCACCGGCCCCTCGGCACGCGGCACGGTCGACGTCCACCTCGACTCCGACACGTTCGCTCCCGGTCGTGGCGATCCTCGAACCCTCGGCGTGCGCCTGCACGAGGTGCGGCTCTCCCCCGCCGGCGGCGCGTTCCAACCGGGCCTCCCTCCCTTGCTGCCTCTCCTGTGGGCGCTGGGCGCGGTGCAGCTCGTGTTCTGGACCGGTGTGATCGTCGCCGTCGATGCGCGCCGGGCGCGGGAGGCCGGCGTGATCGCCGCCGCCCTTGTCGCGATCGGCCTCGTCTTCGCGCGTGCGTGGACGGTGTGGCTGCTTCCCGCGGCCACGTACGCCGAGGCGGTGCTCCTGCTCCTCGTCGCCGTCGTCCCCCAGCAGGTCCGGGCCGCCCTGAGCGTGGTCGTCGATGCCGGGTCGCGGCTCCTCTCCTCGGCGCGCACCCTCGATCCCAGGCCGCTGGCCGCGCTCGTGATGCTCGGCGCCACCGGGATCGTCATCGCCTATCGGATGCAGCCGGTCGTCGTGATCCCGATGGGCAGCGGGCGTGAGACGGCGTTCGAGCAGGGCCTGGGCAGCTTCGACGCGCTCGATGGCGTGCGGTTCCGGCACGTCGCCGGCCGCGCCTCGCTCGACCTCCGCGATCTCGGCGGCGGCGAGTGGCGAGCGTCGGTGACGGCGGCGTCCCCGGGCGTGCCGAGGTCGTTGCCCCTCGCGGACGCGGGCCCCGGCGTGATGGAGGCCATGGTCGGCCCCGAGTGGTCGACCCACGAGATCACCGCACACGCGCCCTCCGGATGGCGTTCGGGGCTGACCCTGACCTTCCCCGGCTCGCGCCGCGACGACCTCTGGCTGCGCGAAGTGCGCATCGACCGCGGGCACGCCTGGCCCTCGCTGCGCATCGTCCTCGCGGTGATCGCCGCCGGTCTCCTCCTGGCCGTGGCCATGCGGGCGAGCGGTCTGCCCGGACGCACGGCCTGGATCGGCGCCTTCATCCTGGAGACGCTCGAGGCGGCCGCGATCGCGGCCGACCCGGCGGCCGCGCTCCCCCACCTGCCGCATCTGGTCGCGATCATCTTCCTCGGCGCCATCGTGACCGCTCTCGCGCGGGCGGTCGCCGTCCGGGGAGAGCAGCGCACCACGTCCCTGCCCCCCGCGGCCCTCGCCGCCGGCGGCATCGGATTCATGGCCTGGCTGGCTGCGACGACGGCGCCCCTGTATCGCGGCGGCCACTTCGTCTTCCACTCTTCGATCGCGGAGGAGATCTGGAAGGGCCGCTTCCTTCTCTACTACCTGCCCTACCCGGGGAGCATGCTGAGCCAGCAGGCGCAGTGGGGCAACGTGATCGTGCCGCATCCGGCCCTGTATCACACCCTCGCCGCCCCCCTGGCCGCCCTTCCGCACGCCGCGTTCTTCACCGCGGAGAAGGTGCTGCTCGCTCTCCTGCTCGCGGCGATGGTGTGGGCCTCGGCGGCGCTGGCCGCGCGCCTGGGACCGCCCGGTGCCGCGACGCCGGCGGCGGTCCTCATGGCCGGCATGCCGGCATCGTTCCAGCTGCTCGGCCTCGGCCATCTGATGACGATCCTCGGCTGCTGGGCGATGACCATGGCCGTGACCTACCTGGCCTTGAACTGGGACCGCCTGGGCGAGCGGCGGCGCTGGTGGCAGGCCGTGCTGCTCCTGACCCTGTGCTATCTCTCCTATTTCGCCGGCCTGTTGTTCATGTTGATGGTGATCGCGATCGCCGCCATCGCCCTCGTCCGCCGACAGCCCGCGCTTGTCCGCGCGCTGCTGACCGCGGGCGCGATGGCCGCGGCGCTCGCGTTCGCGGCCTACTACGTGAATTGGGCCTGGCCGTTCCTGTCCGAGTCCGTTCCGCAGCTCCTCGGCGGATCCGGCGCTCATTCGAGCTCGAGCGC
>WNFI01001102.1_pt1 | contig 35757 bp, 35 predicted proteins | sample 5400471 | NCBI WGS metagenome assembly WNFI01 (sample SAMN13153348, study PRJNA577476) | soil metagenome | isolation source: 100 cm saprolite on Douglas fir-dominated hillslope | place: USA:California | collected 2013-09-17 | reverse complement strand
GGTGACCGCGCCGGCTCGGGCCGGGTCCATAAACGCAGCGGGCCTGGCTTTTCTGGCCCGTTCTAGCCCGCCGCGCGCGACAGCGTTTCGGTCGCCTTTGTTCGCCGGAATGTCGAGCAAGACGACCGGAATCCCGGCGGAAGCCGCGAGCGCGGCGATGCCGCTGCCCATTGTGCCCGCTCCCACAACCCCCAGCGTCCGAATTCGCATCCCGGCCCTCTCACGCACATGTTTTCCGTGACTGCCGCCACACTCGATTTCATGGCGGAACACTAAGTTACGTCTTGCCAGGAAGTGCTGTCTTTATAGCAGATTTATAAGCCTCCTTTCGCGACGGGATTGAACTATGATTTCTGCCGACTTCGCCCGTGTTCGCTCGGGACTGTCGAGCGTCCCGGGCCTTCGTTCGCGGCCGGGCTTTTCGCTCACCGAGCTCATCATAACGTGCATTCTGATTGGAATCGTTTCGGCGATTTCGGCCGGTCGAATCACGTCGATGAGGGCGCAGCAACAGGTGACGCGCTCGGCCGGACAGATTCAGACCCAGATGGAAAAGGCGTTTGCCGTTGCCGGTCGCAACCGGGCGCCGATCCACATCGTTTATGACTCGTTGAAGATGATTCTGAGCGTGACCAATCGCGCCGAAACCGTCACCTTCGGCGTCCCGGTCAGGCTCGCATCTGACTTCGGACTTAATGCCTCGGAAGTGACCGTCAGCAAGGGTTCCGTCGAGGTGTATCCGAACGGGTTCGCCCACGACACGCTCTCGGTAACCATTACCACGTCACGCGGTGGCTCGACGTACAGCAAACGCGTTCGTATGAGCCGCGCCGGTCTCGTGAAGGTGATTTGACATGTCCGTTCTCTCCCGGGGTCCTCGCCGCACCAATCGCCGCCGAGGGTTTACGCTCGCCGAAGTCATCGTCGCCATGACATTCCTGTCGATCGTGCTGCTTTCGATGGCCAGGATGTCGGTGGTCGTTTCGAAGCGCGGTCGAACCAACGCCATCTCCGCCAAGCGCACCTTCGTGATGATCGAGGAGGCGAACAAGTTCGGCGCCATGCCGTACGACACGCTCGCCGCGTTTTCCATATCAAATGTCACGAAGACGGCGGGGGACTTCACATACACACGGCGGCTCGCAAGGACCATCACCAGCAATCGCATCACGCTCAAGATCGCCATCGTGCCGACCGCTGATTCGACCATGGTAGACTCCGTGTGGGTGAATCGAAGTAAGCCGGCACAGTCTCCCCTCTGTGCGGGCTGCTGACATGACGACATTCGCAAAACGAGCGGGCTATAGCCTTCCGGAAGTTCTCGTCGCCACCGTGCTCCTCGGTGTCATCGGCGGCGCGCTGGTCAAGCTGGTAACGGGTCAGATGCGGTTCTTCGACAATATTTCCGCCGTGCGCGGCGCGCGAAGCGTGGCGCGCAATTCGATGAACGTTCTGTTGTCGGACCTGCGGATGGTACAGGACTCGAACGGCGTCACCTCAGCCAGCACCTCGTCGATCACTGTGCGCGTGCCCTATCGGTTTGGCGTCGTCTGCGGCAACGCTCCAGTGTTGGTGTCCGTCAAGACCGTCGTGCAAATGCTGCCGGCTGATTCGGCAATGCTGGCGCTCGCCCAGTACTCCGGTTATGCGTGGCGCGACACCCTCGGTCGGTACACTGTAGTTCCCGCCGTCGCGTTTCCGCTGGCATCGACATCGACTGCCTTTTGCACGGATTCAGCGCTCATCAAGCCCGTGAGCATTAACGGTCGCTCGAGCACGATCCTCGACATCACGCCGGTCATCGCCGCGGCCAGCTTACCTCCTCCGGGCGCCGCCGTGTTTTTCTATCAGACGATCACCTACAGCTTCGCGGCATCGACGTTGTTTCCGGGAACGAAGGCTCTCTGGCGCAACCAGACCAACGGCGTCAACGAGGAGCTGATGGCACCCTTTGACACGAGCGCCAAGTTCAAGTTCTACTCGCTTGGTCAAGACACGTCTTCGACGACCGTGCCCGCAAGTCTCAACAACATCGTTGGCATGGACATCGTCCTCACCGCGATTGGGACACGAACCGTCGCCGGGCAAACGGGACCGACGCAGGCAAAGATGGTTTCATCCGTGTTTTTCAAGAACCGCCGATAAAGGGGAGCAATCACATGCCCAAGCTCAATAACAGAGACGGATTCGCGCTGCCGATGGCGCTGCTCGTCATGATCGTGTTGACGGCGGGCATCGCTGCCGGCTTCGCGGCAACCAGCGCAGAAATCACATCCAACGCGGCTCACCGCAGCGACAACCGGGCGTACAACATGTCCGAGACGGGGCTCGAGACGTTCCTGAACCAGCGGAAGACGGCCGGTTTTTGCTCCGTCGCGAACGGCAGCGGCTCGAGCACCGGCGGAACTGTCAGCTCCGGGGTCTGTCTTGCCGATCCGGCCGATCCGCAAGCTGACTCTGAATGGACACGCGTATCCCTCACGGGTGGGTACGCGAACGTGACTTCAGTGAATGTCCGCAAGTTCATCGACGACAACCGACCCGCACTTTTCTTCATTCGCTCCGTTGGCGTGGATTCGAGCGTCAAGCTCACCGGCGGCACCAGCACCATCGTTGCGACGCGCGCCGTCGGGATGATGGCAGCGTGGACGAAACAGGTGGTGCAGGTTCAAGGAGCGTGGTTTGCCCTGTCTGGTTTGACCAAGAACGGAAACTCGGGTCTGATCGACGGCAGAGACACGTGTCCGGCGGCGAGCGGTGGCGGCAAGCCGGCTGTTGCCGGCGCGATGATGCCTTCAGGCGGGCAGTTTACCGGAAGCAGCACCGCGTTGCAGGGATCGCCGCCGCTCGACACCACCAAGACCTTTGCGCAGATCAAGGCAAGTGTCAAACTGGATTGGGCCGGAATCGTCGGCGGCAGCATCCAGGCAGACTTCGATGTGCCGCCAGGGAGCTTTCCAACTGCTACGTGGTTCACAAGTAATCCGAACGCCTGGCCCGTCATCCACATTCACTCAAACAGTTTCACCCTACCTGCGCCAGGGCAGGGAATGATCATCGCCGACAGCGACTTCACGATCAGCGGGAGTAACATGTGGAACGGCATCGTCCTCATCGGCGGCGCCCTAACCTCAAACGGCAATAACACAACATCCGGTGCCACCTACAGCGGCCTGAACTACCTGCTTGGCGGAGCGCCGGGCGGGTCATCCGACAACTCCACGGCAAACGGTCAAAAGACCTACGTCTATAACTCGTGCAACGTCTCGAGGGCCGCGGCTGGCCTTCGCATCTACAAGCCCTGGAACAACACCTGGCTCGATAACGTCCCCGTCTGGTAAGGCGCTCGATCGCGTGCACTGGCGCGGCGCGACTGTTGTCCTGAGTCGCGCCGCGCTATCGTTTCCTGGCCTGCCGGTCTAACGGCGCCAGGGCAAGTTTCTCATCCGAGGCTCAACGTGCACGTTTCTCGAATCGCGATCATTGGCGCCCTGGGCGTCGTTGCCTGCGCCGGCAACCCCAAGCCAAAGATCTTTGGAACCGCGACTGACCTGGCACCGACGGTCGAGATCGTCGGCACGACGCCGTTACCGCTTCATCTGCGGATCGTACCGGCGCAACCGGAGTACGTCGCCGCGTTTTACGTGATTCCCGGCCAGCGCATTCAGAAGCTCTTTCCGGCGGACACCACGGGCTCGCAGCTGCTATCGCCGGGTCCTCAGGAAGTCGCGACCTCCTTCGCCATTCGCCCAACGGTCGACTCCTCGCGGCTACTGCGCCGGCCTGGGCGCGTTCAGCCTCCGGTCGACGCCTCCGGCAACCCGCCGAGTGCGACGTCTCGTGACCCCCGCTCGAGTCAGTTTCAGGAGATGGGCTATGTGCTGGTCTACGCCGGCAAGGACTCGCTCAGCTACCAGACTCTGAACGATCGTGTAGTCGGCGTCTCGGTTCCGGGATACGCGGACGAAGCATTGAACGCGGTGACGAAGCTCATTCACGCGGCGACCACCGGAAGCGGGCCCTGGTCGGCGATCGCGGTGCCGTTCAGGCCGTAGCTCCGGGGGATTGGCTAGTCGACTAGCCAACTCATTTCCCTCGAAGAATGCCTTGGCGCACCCGCACCGCTTTCGCGGTCGCGTCTGGATCTGCCTCGATCCGCATTTGGCCGCTGGCAAACAGCACTTTTCCGGCAAGCGTCTGTCGTTGCCCTCCACGAATGACGACGATCGGCAGGGCGGTTCCCTCGGGACTCGACGCGAACTTGGCGCGGAACTTCGCGCCGAACTGTTGATCTTCGACGGCAAGACCGCCGACAGAGACGAGAACATCGCCGACACGCACTCCGGCCAGATCGGCCGATCCACCGGGTTCGGTGGCCGTGACAGTCACCCCGCCGGGCGCCTGTTGCGAAAAGACGCCCATGCGAGGCACGCGATCGGCGACCGCTCTCAGCCCGGCCTTCGGCAGGGTCTCCTGCCAAGGGTACGGCTCGCGTCCATCGACATAGTGGGCGTAGAAGTCGGAGAATGACATGCCGCCCGCCGCGCGGCTGACCGCGGTCCACCAGTCGTCGGCCGTGAAACCCCGTCCTTCCTTGTACGTGCTCTGATACAGCTCGCGCATCACATTGTCGAGCGACTTCGCGTTGTCCGATGCGTCGCGAATCATGATGTCGAGCATGAACCCCGCGAGCGACCCTTTCGGGTAGTAGAGATACGCCGTGCCGTCGACCGGATGTACCCAGGTATTCACGGAGGCGTCCGTCAGCGCGGCGGGTAGCACACCGTTCACTTCATTGATCTTGTCGCCGGTGAGCTTGTAAAATCCGGCGTCTGTGATCACCCGGCCCCGCACTTCGGCGAGGTCGGCGTAGTAGTCGGTAATGCCTTCGCTGACCCACAGCCAGGGCGTCGGCTGCGGCCGCGAGTAGACGTACGGCCACATCTCCAATGGCCGCAGTCGCTTCACGTTCCAGCTGTGAAAGATCTCGTGCGCGTACAGCGATGGCTGGAAATCGCCGCCGACAAAACTCGGAGCGAGAACGTCAACGTGCGAGCTTTGGTGCTCGAGACCGCTTGCGCCACTGAAGGTCGAGTCGACGATCTGCATGACTGTGTAATTGGCCCATGGGACTTCGCCGAAGACCGCCACTTCTGGCGGAATGACCTTGGAGAGCTGCGACAGGACATTCGACCTGGCCGTCGGCGACACCGCCCCTCGCGGATAGCTGGCGAATCGAACCCAGCGATCCGCGACGTTCACGCTGTCGAGGTCGAAGTTGCCGATGAAAAGGGGCATGTCGACCAGATCGTGATAGTTGGTGGCGCCAAACCTCGCCGCGCTCAGGGGAGTCATTCCCGTCGCAACTCGCCAGTCGCCCTCCGTGTGGACCGCAACCGACGCGGGGAAGATCGGGGAACGTCCTCTGGGATACATGAAGACGTTCGTTCCGTTGACAAGCAGAAAGTCGGGCCGCGACCAGGCCATCGCATTATCGAGCGAGTCGGCGGAGTAATTGAAGCGAATGGCCACGTCGCGCGCGCCGTTTGTCCTGATGCGCCAGGTATCGAAGTCGAGCTTGTCCCATGACAGGGGTTTGTCACCGCTCCGCGCGCTGAACCCGACCACCCATCGCGAATAGTTGCTGATCTCGTAGGCCCCCGGCGTCCATGCGGGCAACGACAGGAGGACCGGCCCGGTCCCCTCCGTCGTGAAAGTCATCTCGACATCGACGAGGCGAGACGGAGCAGTGCGCCGGTCATAGGTGAGATCGTAGGCGACGTTGGCGATCGGCGCCGACACGGAATCCGACGGTGGCTTCGAGCCGGGCCCCTGCGCCCCCACGTCGGCAGCACCAACAACCGCAACGGCGACTCCGGCGATCCGCCGGGCGATCCGACTCGTGGACATGGGACTTCCTCGTTGTGCGATAAGAACGACCGCTGCCACAGGAAAACTACGTGCCATCAAAGGCTCGTCACCTGGTCTCGGGTGCGCTTACCTGTCGATGGTCGGCGTGCCAACTTTATCGCGTAGCCGGTACGTGCCCGCCCTCACCCGAATCTCATGCGTCGATCCATCATCGCGGCGCTGGCCGCGTTTTGTTCCGCTGCGGCCAGCGGCCAGCAGGCCCCGCTGGCCGCGGCGGACCTCATCGTCACCAACGCCCGGATTTACACCGTCGATGACGCCCGCCCCAGGGCGGCGGCGCTCGCCGTGAGAGACGGCCGCGTTCAGTTCGTCGGCCCTGAGTCGGAGGCCCTCGCCATGCGCGGACCCTCGACACGAATGCTCGACGCACGCGGCAACACGCTCGTTCCAGGCATCGTCGACGCGCATGCCCATTTGCTCGGCCTTGGCTTTTCGTTGACGAACGTCGATCTCGCCGACACTCGATCTTACGACGAGGTAATTCGCCGTGTCGTCGATCGCGTGCAGCGGACGGCGCCCGGCCGATGGATACAGGGCCGCGGGTGGGATCAGAACAAATGGGGCGATACGCGGTTCCCGACGCACGATGCGCTGTCCCTCGCCACGCGGGCCAACCCGGTGGCCCTGGAACGCATCGATGGTCATGCCATTCTTGCCAATGCCGCGGCGATGAAGACGGCCGGCGTCACGGCTGCCACGAAGGATCCCGATGGCGGCCGGATCGAGCGCACCGCGGCGGGGGAACCGACCGGCGTCTTCGTCGACAACGCGAAGCGTCTCATCCAGCGCGTCATACCTCCGCCGTCGAAGGATGAAGCCCACCAGGCGACCCTCGCGGCGATCAAGGAAGCACAGCGCTGGGGCCTCGTCGGCGTCCACGATGCCGGAGAGCCGCGCGAAATCATCGATCTGTTCGAAGAGATGGCGCGGGCCGGAGAGTTTGGCCTACGCGGTTTCATCATGATCTCCGACGACTCGGTGGCGATCGCCCATTACTTTGCCCGCGGGCCGCAGAGCGCGCTCTACGACGGCCACATCTGGATTCGCACGATCAAGCTCTACGCCGACGGCGCACTCGGCTCTCGCGGCGCCGCCCTGCTCGATCCGTACGCCGACGATCCGAAGAACTCAGGACTTCTGCTCTCGCCGCCCGAGCACATCAAGAGCGTCGCGTCGCGCGCCCTCGAGCACGGATTCCAGGTGGCCACTCATGCGATCGGCGACCGCGGCAATCGCGTCGTACTCGATGCGTACGAGGCCGCACTGACGGCGCGGCCGACGACCGATCATCGCTTTCGAATCGAGCACGCCCAGGTCCTGAATTTCGCCGACATTCCCCGGTTCGCGAAACTCGGGGTGATTCCCGCGATGCAGGCCGTCCATCAGTCGAGCGACATGACGTGGGCGCCGACGCGCCTCGGGTACGCAAGGTCGCTCGGTGCCTACGCCTGGCGATCGCTGCTCAACACCGGGGCGATCATTCCAAACGGCAGCGACTTTCCGGTCGAGCGCGTCAATCCGCTCTTTTCCTTTCACGCCGCGGTCGCGAGAGCTGACGACAACGACTGGCCGCCCGGCGGTTGGTTTCCGGCCGAAAAAATGACCCGGGACGAAGCGCTCAAGTCTCTCACCATCTGGCCCGCTTTCGCCGCGTTTCAGGAGCGCATGATGGGCTCGCTCACACCCGGAAAATACGCGGACTTCGTGATCCTCGATCAAGACATCATGCAAATTCCGGAGCAGATGATTCTCAATGCACACGTCATCGCGACGTACATCGGCGGCAAAGCCGTCTACGAGCGTCCATGAACGAGACGGTCAAACCTGTCGTTCAGCCGGACGACAACCGTTATGGTTGGCTCACGCCCGGCGTGCTGGGTCGCGTCCGCGGCATTCTCCTCGCCGTGACGCTGTTCGTCGGACTCGCGGTGTACGTCTTTCACACGCTCGGGCCGCCGGCCACCCGTCCTGGAGACTTCATCAGCCGTCTTCAGGGCGTGGGCGTACTGACCTGGCTCTACGCGCTTGCACAGATGGTCGACATGCGTTTCTACAACAGTCGCTTTGCGCAGCGTCGGCGCCGGGCAGCGGGAATCCCGGACAGCCTTCACGGCTGGCTGTTTGGACAGATGGTCGCCTGGTACGGAATCGTCTACTACGGATTCACCGAAGACGCGCGTCCGTTCGTGGCCGGACTCCTCATTCTCGCGGCCGCGTTCTGGGTCTTTCCGATCCGAAAGGATGAGCAGTGATGCGTCAGCCGATCCACATTCTCACCGCGACCGCCGCCAGCAACAGCGAAAAGGCTCGTCGAAGCAGCACCGGAGACATCGACTGAGCGAACCGCGCTCCGAGTGTCACGCCAATCGTCAATCCGAGCGCGATCCAGAGCGCGGCCGCTACGTCAAGGTGCCCGCTCTTGTAGTACGTCCAGACGCCGACGGCGCCGACGGGCAGGAGGAGAGCGCCGAGCGACGTTCCGGTCGCCGTCAACATCGGCATCGACGTCCCGAGCAAGAGCAGTGGCACGATGACGATACCGCCGCCAATGCCGAACAGCCCCGCCAGGATTCCGGCCGCCAGCCCCACAAGTACGAAGATGAGAATCATGAATGAGTCTGTACCGGCCGAGCGTCGCTGACAACCGGCGCTTCCGCCCACCGAGGCCTCGCTACTACAATGTCCTAGCGCGACGGCGCCAAGACAGCGCCAGTCGCTCGGTCGTCGCGCCGCCTGCCACCACTCCTCACACGCGTCCCCAGTGCTCTCACCCTCGTCGCTCGCGTTCCTGAAGCGGTTGCTCGACACTCCCGGACCATCGGGATTCGAAGGTCCCGCCGCCCGTGTCTGGCGTGAAGAGGCAAATACTTTCGCCGACACCGTCACCTCCGATGTCGCCGGCAATAGCATGGCCGAAGTGAATCCCAAGGGGAGTCCGACGATCATGCTCGACGGTCACATCGACGAGATCGGCGTCATCGTCCAGCACATCGACGACGAGGGCATGGTCTATATCTCTCCGATCGGCGGTTGGGATGCGCAAGTGCTAGTCGGCCAGCGGGTTCGTTTTCTTGGACGCGCGGGCGACGTCACGGGCGTCGTCGGCAAGAAGCCGGCGCATCTGCTGAAAGCGGCCGACCGCGAGCAGGCATCGAAGTTCACCGACCTCTGGGTCGATCTGGGCGCGACGACTCGCGCCGAGGCGGACGGCCGGCTCGGAATCGGTGACGCGGGCGTCATCGATTCGCGAACGGTGGATTTTCCGAATAACCGTATCGTCTCTCGGTCGATCGACGACCGGATCGGGTCGTTCGTGATTCTCGAGGCGCTCCGGCGATACGCGCAGAATCCGGGACCGGCGCGGTTAGTGGCCGCGGCGACGACGCAAGAGGAAATCGCCTGGCACGGCGGGGGCGCGCTCGTCTGCACCAATCGCCTCAACCCGAAGATGGCGATCTGCGTCGATGTGACGTTCGCGACCGATCATCCGGGGATGGAAAAGAAGGAGGTCGGCGATCACAGGATCGGGGGCGGGCCGGTGCTCAGCCGGGGTGCGGTGCTCTCACCGGTCGTTTACGAGTTGCTTCGCGCTACGGCCGAACGCAATCAAATCCCCTTCACCGTCCACGCGGTTGGCCGTGAAACGGCCACCAACGCGGATTCGATTCATATCGCGCGCGAAGGGGTGGCAGTGGGCCTCGTTTCGATTCCCAATCGATACATGCATTCGCCGAACGAGCTTGTGAGCCTCGATGACGTGGATCGGTCGGCCACCCTGATCGCCGAGACATGCCGACAGGTCACCGCGAAGACTGATTTCGCGGCGCGTTGACCCCAGAACACACGAGGCGGGGGTACCAATGTCGTTGCATCTCTGGACCAGCGCCCGCTACACGTTCCCAGTTCCACCAGGCCATCGATTCCCGATCGCGAAGTACGAGGCCCTCCGCAGGCGGGTGGTCGCCAGCGGTATCGTTCCGCCCGATCACGTGCACGAACCGCGTCGCGTCGAACGCGCGGCCCTGCTTCGCGTCCACACGCCAGAGTACGTCGACGCACTGACGGCCGGAACGCTCACCGAGCAGGAGTTGCGCCGCCTTGGGTTTCCGTGGTCGCCGGCGCTCGTCGAGCGCTCGTATCGCGCCGTCGGTGGGACCGTCGAAGCGGCGTTCGCCGCCGTCATACACGGAGTGGCGATGAATCTGGCTGGCGGAACGCACCATGCGTTCGCCGACCACGGGGAGGGCTTCTGCGTGTTCAACGACGTCGCGATCGCGATTCGCGCCCTGCAGCACGACGGTCGTATCAAGCGGGCGGCCATCGTCGACCTCGATGTGCATCAGGGCAACGGGACCAACGCGATTTTTGCCCGCGACGACGACGTATATACGTTCAGCATGCACGGTCGCCGAAACTTTCCGTTTGCCAAGGTCCCCGGGTCGCTGGATCTCGAGCTCGAGGACGGTACCGCCGACGACGAATACCTCACGACTCTCGAAGCGGCGCTCCCGCGAGTCATCGCTGACTCCCGCGCCGAGGTTATTGCGTACCTTGCCGGCGCCGACACCCACGAAGACGACCGGCTCGGACGGTTAGGGCTGACACAACCGGGGCTCGCTCGACGCGACGTCATCGTGCTTCAAGCGGCGCGGGAAGTCGGCATTCCCGTCGTCATCACGATCGCCGGCGGCTATGGACGCGATCCCGAGACGACTGTCGCGATTCACGCCGAAACCGCGCGGTTAGCAGCGGAGTTTGCCGCGGCCGGTTCGGCGAGCGTCTAGGCGTGTCGCCGATTCCGGCGCCTCGCGAAAGCGGGTTCACTGCCTCGACTGGCGTCCCGTTGTATTGGGCGCGCTACGGAACCCGCGGCGGCACACCTCTCGTCATTCTCCACGGCGGGCCAGGGGCAAGCCATGACTACCTTCTGCCGCAGATGCTCGCCCTGGCTGACCCTGGCCGTGACCTGGTGTTCTATGACCAGCGCGGAGGCGGGCGATCGCGTACCGACGATCGATCTTCGATAACCTGGCTGACCCAGGTCGACGATCTCGCCGCGGTGATCGCCGAGCTGGAAATCGCCCCCCTCACGCTGGTTGGGTATTCGTGGGGCGCCATGTTGGCCATGCTCTACTCCATCCATGGCACAGTGCAGCGCCGCGAGCCGATGGTGCGCAGACTCGTTCTGATCGATCCCGCGCCAGTCACCCGTGCCTTTCGCGACCGCTTCGAGGCGGAATTCAACCGTCGACAGACTGCCCCCCGGATTCGAGCGATGCGCGACGAGCTGGCCGGTTCAGGTCTTCGCGAGCGCGATCCGGAGGCCTACCGGCAACGGGCGTTCGAGCTCAGCGTCGCCGGCTACTTCGCTGATCCCGACCGCGCCCGGGGGCTCACGCCGTTTCGTGTCGTGGCCCGGGTTCAGCAATCGATCTGGGACAGTCTCGGGGACTTCGATCTCACCCAACCGGGGATGTTGGATTCCGTCCACGTGCCCGCCCTGATCACGCATGGCCGACAGGATCCCATTCCCGTCGAGTCGTCGCAGGCCGCCGCCGCCGCGCTCCAGGCCCGTCTGGTGATCCTCGAGGACTGCGGCCATGTTCCGTACGTCGAGCAGCCGACCCCGCTATTTCAGGCGGTCGAGTCCTTCCTCACGGAGTCCTCCTAGCCCATCAGCCCACCAACCCGCTAACCCGCCTGTTCACTTGCCCGACACCACTCTGCCTCCGATCGGCACGATTGACTATCAAGACCGCCGGATCGCGGTGTCCTGCCGCATTGGCTTCGATGGCGTCGAGTACGTCGGCCGGTTGTGGTTTGCCCCCGAGGACGGAACGGGACCGCCGCTGCCCGATCGTGCGGCGATTCCAGGCCGCTCCCGCGACGACGTTCTTGCTTGTGCCCAGCGATTGTCGCCGCACGAGCTGCTCGTCCGGCACCGCCGTGCTCTCGCCGAAAAGCGGCGGTACTTTCGTCTACGGCGCGCCACAGAGGAGATCATCGCGAAGATTAAATACATGAATCAACTCGCGATCTCGATGCGCGCGGGCGTGATCGACCCCGACGGCGCATCCCAGGAGCTCGAGCTCACCGAGCAGCAGATCATTGACGTCGTCGTGCGTCTCAAGGACCTCGCCGGCGTCGAGGAGTAGCGTTGCCGGTTGATCCGCGGACGGCGGCGCATGTGCTGGGTCAGATCGCGGCGTATCTCGAGCTGCACGGCGAGAATCGCTTCAAGGCTCGCGCGTACGACTCCGCCGCTCGCGCCTTGCGCGGATTCGAGTCCGACGATCTCGGCGACGCCCTGAGAAGCGGCGAGCTCGCGGCGGTGCGCGGACTCGGTCCGGCGACCCTTGCCGTCGTCCGCGATCTCGTCGAGCATGGTCAGTCGTTGTACCTCGAGCAGCTCCGGACCATTACACCCGAGGGCTTGCTCGAGATGCTGCGCGTGCCAGGCCTGACGCCCGCGAAGGTCTTCACGATTCATGAGACGCTCGGCATCGAGACGATCGACGAGCTCGAGGAAGCCGCGCGCGATGGACGTCTGGCAACGCTGCCGCGCTACGGCAAGAGGACATCTGACAAAGTTCTTTGCGGACGATGGTCGGGGCGCATCCCGACGTCGTGCGTGCGTCCGTTGCGGGACCGCTGCGCCGCCATTGCGAAACGGTCGGCACCATCGATGTCGTCGCCGGTTGCAGCGCCAATCCGCAGGCCGTTGCTGCGTCGTTCACGCGCCTGGGCGGCGTGAAGCACGCGACCGGCTCCGGAACATCCGTGGAGATCCTGTTCGCGGATGGGATCACCCTTCGATTGCACTGTGCGCTCGACCGCGACTTTGGATTGGCGCTCGTCGCCGCGACAGGAAGCGCCGAGCACGTCACGGGGGTCGCGACCCGCCTCGTAGAGCGGGGCTTCTCCCTCGGCACCGGAGGGCTCGAGCGACAGGGCACGCCCGTTCCGACACCTGACGAGGTCACCGTGTACGCGAGCGCCGGTCTCCAGTACGTCGATCCGGCCATGCGCGAGGGACTCGGTGAAGTCGATGCCGCGGCGCACGGTCGGCTACCGACGCTCGTCACCGGTGACGACATTCGCGGAGTGCTCCACTGCCACACGCTGTATTCGGACGGCAAGGCGACCGTCGCCGATATGGCGCGCGGAGCGGCGGCGCGCGGTTGGCAGTTCATCGGGATCTCAGATCACTCCAGGGCTGCCTTCTACGCCGGAGGCCTTACCGAGGCGGAGATCGAGGCGCAGATCGACGAAATCGACGACCTGAACGCTTCCGGAGACTCCGGGGTCACGGTGCTCAAGGGCATCGAGGCCGACATCCTCGCCGACGGACGCCTCGACTATGGCCCCGACATTCTCGATCGATTCGACTTCGTCATCGGCTCGATTCATTCCCGGTTCTCGATGAACGGCGCGGCAATGACCGAGCGCGTGCTGCGCGCGCTCGACGAGCCGCAGCTCACGATTCTCGCGCATCCGACCGGTCGATTATTGTTGTCACGCGAGCCGTACGCCCTCGACGTGGAGGCCGTACTCGAGAAGGCCGCGGAACGGGGCGTGGCCGTCGAGCTCAACGCCGATCCGAAGCGGCTCGATCTCGATTGGCGCCATCTCATTCGCGCCAAGGCACTCGGTGTACGCGTCGCCATCGGACCGGACGCGCATTCGGTCGGCAGTCTCGACAACGTTTTCATGGGAGTCGGTATGGCGCGAAAGAGCTGGCTCGAAGCCGGAGACATTCTCAACACGGGAAGCGCGGTCGACGTCCTTGCCTTTGCGCGAGCCCGGCGAGACCAGTGACTCCGCGGCCCGTGCTCATCCGCCGATCGCCGAAGGCCGACAGGTCGCCGGAGATCTACAGGCGACTCTCGCGGGCATATCCGGACGCCCACTGCGCGCTTGACTTCAACAATCCGTTCCAGCTCACTGTCGCGACGATTCTCAGCGCGCAGTGCACGGATAAGCGCGTGAACATGGTCACGCCCGAGCTCTTTCGACGCTACCCCAGCGCTCGGGACCTCGCCGCCGCCGATCCGGCCGACGTCGAGAACATCATCAAGAGCACTGGGTTCTTTCGCGCGAAGACGAAGAGCCTGATTGGCATGGCGACGGCGGTGGACGAGAAGCACGGCGGGACGGTTCCGGCCAACATGGACGCGCTCGTCGCACTTCCGGGCGTGGGCCGAAAAACGGCGAACGTCGTGCTCGGCAATGCGTTCGCGGCCAATGTCGGCGTCGTCGTCGATACGCACGTGACGAGAGTCAGCCAGCGGCTCGCGCTCACCCGCCAAACGGACCCGGTGAAGATCGAGCAAGATCTGATGAGGCTCTTTCCGAGGCAGAACTGGACGATGCTGTCGCACTTGTTCATCGAACACGGTCGTCAGATCTGTGTCGCCCGCAAGCCGAAGTGCGAGATCTGTCCGCTGTCAGACATCTGTCCGTCATCGAGCGTCTAACCCGGACCCGTTCTCTGCCGGGATTGGGGCACTCGCCTAAATTCAATGCATTCTTGTTTGTATCCTCTCCGACCTTGATAATGCGTCGTCTCCTCTCTCTCGTTGTTCTTTCGGCCACCTCGGCTTGCGCCGGCCATACCCCCGACCCCGAGACACAGCCTGAGGAGGTTGGCGCGCGTCTCGGCACCATCGAGGCTCCAATCAAGCGGGGCGATTGCGCCGAAGCACTGCGCCGCGCGGCTGCCAAGCCCGACCTGGACGTCGAGAAGGTGCCGGTGCCGTTGGCCATGACGCCGGCGCCGATCGACACCCGGAAGATGCCGCGGACCGTACCCGACAAGAACGGCTACTATCAGGTGAGATTACAGGTACTTGTCGACACGCTGGGCAGAGCGGACATGAAAACCTTTACCGTGGTGAGCGCGACAAACCCCTGGCTCGGTACGAGCGTCAAGAGCGCCGTCGCCAAATGGAAGTTTGCGCCGGCGGAAGTCGCGGGCTGTAAGGTGCCACGCAACTACACGCTCGGTATCGCACCCCGCGGCAAGACGCCCGCAGCTACCACGTCCGACAAGTCGACGAGGCCTCCGTCCGGGGCCTCGCCAAAATGAGGCCCTCGACCAACTAGCCAACTGGCTGACTAGCCAACTAGCCTTCTCGCATGCCGAAAAAAGCAAGCTTCGAAACCACGCATGGCACCATCGTCGCCGATCTCTTCGAGAAGGACGCCCCGATCGCCGTGGCCAATTTCGAGAAGCTGGCCAACTCTGGCTTCTACGATGGCGTGAAATTCCATCGCGTCATCGACGACTTCGTCGTGCAGGGCGGCGATCCCCTCTCGCGCGATCTGTCGGCCGGCGATCGGAGAATCGGGACTGGGGGTCCCGGCTGGACGATCAAGTGCGAAACGAAGGGCAATCCGAACACCCATAAGATCGGCGCCCTCTCCATGGCGCATGCCGGAAAAGACACCGGCGGCAGCCAGTTCTTCATGGTGTTGAGCGAGCAGAATACCAAGCACCTGAACGGAGTTCATACCGTCTTCGGTCAGATCACGAGCGGCCTCGACGCGATGAAGAAGATCAAGAAGGACGATGTGATGAAAACCGTTCGCGTGATCTGACTTCCCCCCTCCAACTCTGCACGCCCATGCACGACTCGCACTCTTCGTCTGACATGAAAGCCGCGTTCATGGGGCTGATCTTTGGCGCCATCGCCCTACTGATTGTGGTCGTCACGATCGTGAAGTTGACGAATCACATGTACGCAGGCGAAAAACCCGCTGCCGAAGCCACGCACTAGATCGGGGGCGGCATGTTTCGACTCCACGCGCCCCGAGATGGGGCGCGTGTCGCATCTATAGGGTTGGCGAGCTGACTCGTTGCGTGGTCGACTCGCCGGCCAGAGCCTGTTCTCGTCAACCATTCAGCTCACCACCCCGGATGCTCCCCACCCGCTCCGAAGCGCTCGCCATCGTTCACGAATTCACTCAGAGCGATTCGCTTCGAAAGCATATGCTGTCGGTCGAGGCCGCGATGCGGGCGTACGCGGTCAAGTTCGGAGAGGAGCCCGAGCGATGGGGCCTGGCTGGGCTCGTTCACGATTTCGATTACGAGCGCTATCCCAACACCGCGCACTCGCCAACGGACGAGCATCCGGCGTGGGGTGTTCGCCATCTTCGGTCACTCGGCTGGCCGGACGACATCCTGAACGCCATTCTCGGGCATGCCCAATACAGCGGCGTTCCGCGGGAGTCGCTCATGGCAAAGACCTTGTTCGCCGTCGATGAGCTGACCGGACTCGTCACCGCGACGGCTCTCGTTCGGCCGTCGAAGAGCGTGCTCGAAGTCGAGGCGCGGTCGGTCAGAAAGAAAATGAAAGACAAAGCCTTTGCCCGGGGCGTCAGCCGCGAAGACGTCGTCGAGGGCGCGCAGGCCCTGGGCGTCGATCTCGACGAGCACATTGGGTTCGTGATCGCGGCCATGCAAGCCGCTGCACCCTCCCTCGGCCTGGCTGGAAGCCCGACGGCGGAGCCGGGTTCGGCCGCGCCGTGACCATCAGCCTTGAACGAGCGCGGAGCGCGAGGGGAAACCAGCTAGGCCGGCCGCCGACGACGGCCGGTCTGGTCAACGATCGTCCCTTCTGGGACGTTAGAACAATTGGAGTCCGGCATCGTCAAGCAGGCCGTGCCGACCGCCGCTTCGGCGCGACTTGAATGTCCGATCGGGACGAGTCATCCAGGGCCGAAGAACGGTCGCTCGTCGTCGCCGCGCAGGCTGGCAATGGCGAGGCGTTCGCATCACTGGTGCGGTTGCACCAGCGGCGGGCGTATGCGGTCTGCCGCGCGATCGTGCTCACGCACGAAGACGCGGAGGATGCGGTCCAGGACGGATTTCTTCACGCCTACAAGGCTCTGGGGCGATTCCTTCCGGATCAGCCGTTTGGCGCCTGGCTCTTTCGGATCATGGCCAATGCCTCGCTCGATCTCGTGCGACGGCGGAAGGTGCGTGATGCGGACGAGCTGCCGGAAACCATTGCGATGCCGTTTCGAGATCCTGGCGAGGCGGATGAGCTGCGAACACGTCTGCGACAGGCGTTGGCGAAGCTCAGCGAGCGTCAGCGGGCCGTCATCGTATTGCACGACATCGAGGGGTTTACCCACGGTGAGATCGGATCGATGTTGGCGATTCCAGAGGGCACCGCTCGCTCGGATCTCCACCATGCCCGAGCGGCGTTGCGCAAGTTATTGCAGGACTTTAGACCCGTGACAGACGATGAGTGACCTGGGATGGGACGGAGGCGACGAGATCACGCGCGAAATGCGCGGGCTCTATGCCGCGCCGGCTGGTCACGCGTACTGGAATGAGCTGGAGTCACGCATCATGGCGCGGGTGGCCGAAGTCGAGCTCGGGTGGTGGACCGAGCTCGATCGGTGGCTCAGGCCCGCACTCGTCGCCGCAGCCCTCCTCGTAATGGCGGCAGGCGTCGCGATGTTTCGCGCCCATCAGTCCGACACCACCGCCGCATACGAAGAGTTGTTCCAGCCAACGCCAGTCGCTGGCGCGCCCGTGGAAGCGGCATCGGTTCAGCACTCGCCCCAGGAACCGCGGGACAATACGCTTCGCTTCATTCTGACTCACTAAGGAGAACCTCATGCAGCGCTCCAAACAACAGGCGCTCATGTTCTTGCTCGGAGCACTACTCGTCGGAGGAGTCCTCGGATTCTCCGCCGATCGCGTCATGTCCAAGAAGCCGCAGCGCATGTCGGCCCGGATGCGCATGTACGACGACATCGGGATTGCGCCTGAGCAGCGAATGAAGATGGATTCGGTGCTCGATGAGACGAACTGCAAGACGCAGGACTTGATGAGGCCGGTCCGCCCTGCCCTGGATTCGGTCCGGGCCGAGGGATCGAAGGCGCTGCTCAGTCTGATGACAGAACCGCAGCGCGTCGCGTACTTCGCTCGAGAAGCGCGATTCAAGGCGCAGATGGACTCAATCGAAAAGGCTCGGGCGGCGCACAGGCGGTGCGGCGGCAAGGGATCCGGAATGGGTGGATCAGGGCCGACTCGCGAACCGGGGGGATCGTTCTTTCGGTAGGTCCCACCGGGTGGATGGTAAGACCACCTCGCTCGATCGAACCGACGTCCAACATTCCGGCGCATTCAACCGCGCCGAATCCTGATTCTTTCGCGCGGGCTGTCCCGCGCCTCTCTTCCGTCTTTTGGAGTGCACCATGAAGATCGCTGTCTCAGTGCTCATCGCCTTCCCGGCGATTCTTTCGGCCCAGCGGGCGACCGATGCGGGATTCAAGCCCATTTCGCTCCAGGAAGCCGTGGCGCAAGCGCAGAGCAGTTCGCCGATGGCTGTCGCCGCGCTCGGGACCATTCAGAACGCCGAGGGCACGGTAAGCACGACCTACAATCAATTCTTTCCGACGTTGACAGGGTCGCTCGGACACACACAGGGCGCGGGTCAACGGCTCGACCCCACGACCGGCCGACTCGTCAACGCCATTTCGCAGCCACAGTACTCCACCGGCTTGAGCACGAGCCTGACCATCTTCGATGGCGGAAAGCGCGTCAACGATTTGCGCGCGCGTCGCGCCGATCTCGCGTCTGCCGACGTATCGGAGGTCGCCACCAAATTCGGCGTCGCCCTGCAAGTCAAACAGCAGTATTTCGCGATTCTCGCCGCCCGTGAAAGCGAGTCCGCCGCGCGGCTGGCGCTTGATCTGGCCAACCAGCAGATGGCGGCGGCCACGGCCCGTGTGCGAGCGGGTGCCGCCATCATCTCCGACTCGCTCCGTTCTTTCGTCGCCGTCGGAAGCGCACAGCTTGCGGTCCTCACTGCGCAGAACAACGTGCGGAACGCCAGTCTGGCGTTGACGCGACTCGTGGAGTCGGCGGTTCCGGTCACCGCCGCTGCGTCGGACACGGCGACCTTCATGACCTCCCCGATCGACAGCGCCGCCATTGTCAACCTGGCACTCGATGGACCGACGGTCCGCGAGGCGCAGGCCGCGCTCACGTCTTCCAACGCGAGCGTGAACTCGGCGCGTGCATCTTACTACCCGACGCTCTCAGCGAACCTGACCTATGGTGGGAGCGGCTACGACATGTATTACGGCCTTGGTTCCCAACCTCTGGCCTACAGCAATCGGCTGACCATCACCGCGTCGTACAACATCTGGGATGGACGCAATCGCGCAGTGGCCCTGAGTCGCGCCCGGGTGGCCGTTGCCAACAGCGACGCGTTGCTTCGCGATGCTAGGCTCGCAGCTCAGCAGAACATTCAGCTCCAGATCTCCACCCTGCGCAACGCCGAGGAGCGCATTCGCATCCAGCAGCTCTCCGTACAGGCGGCCCAAGAGGATCTTCGCGTTCAGCAACAACGGTACACGCTCGGAAGCTCGACGCTGCTCGAGGTGACGACATCGGAGAATGCGCTCGACTCGGCTCGGCAGGCGCTGATCCAGGCTCGCCTCGACTATCGCACGGCCCGAGCGCAGATCGAGGCCATCATCGGCCGCGATCTCTCGTAGTGCCTCGATAAACAGGACGCTACGGACGGTCCGCGGACGCGGGGCGATGACGCCACCTCGTTCCGGCCTGCGTGTAGCCGCGCCCGACAGCACAATCCGCTGGCTGGTCGTATTCTTGATGAAGCTTCATCCGGCCGTGCGCCACCCAATGGCCGACTCCAGGAGATTATTTGTGAAACGCTTACTTGCAGCGACGCTGTTGGTCGCCGCGGTCGCTTGCTCTGGCAAGAAGGACAAAACGCCCCCAGTGCAGGTGGCGACCGTTCAGCGCCGCGATATCGTGATCGACGCGCAAGCGTCGGGTATCATCGAGCCGATCAATGTCGTTGAGATCAAATCGAAGGCCTCAGGCATGATCACCAAATTGCCGGTTGAAACCGGCACGTTGGTCAAGCCGGGCGATCTGCTCGTACAGGTGGACACGCGAGACGTCAAGAATCAGCTCGACCAAGCGCAAGCGGATCTCGACGCCGCCCAGGCCAAGTACGACGTCTCGAAAGTCCAGGTGAAACGCTCCGACGACATGTTCGCCGCGAAGGTCATCACGGCGCAGGAACACGAGACGGCAATGCTGGATCTTCGCAATGCCAACGCTGCGGTCATTCGTGCGAGAGCCAGCGTCGACCTTGCCCAGCAGCGTCTCGACGACGCCCGGGTGACCGCGTCGATCGGCGGAACAATCATCGAGCGTGACGTCGCTGAGGGGGTCGTGATCGCGTCAGCCACTGGGAGCATCGGTGGCGGAACCACCCTGCTCAAGATGGCCGATCTCAGTCAGGTCCGGATCCGGGCGCTGTTCAACGAAAGCGACATCGGACAAGTTCGCGGAGGTCAGGTGGCCACCGTCAGTGTCGATGCGTATCAGGATCGGAAGTTTCAGGGCCTCGTCGAAAAGATCGAGCCGCAGGCCGTCGTGCAGCAGAATGTCACGATGTTCCCCGTGCTCATCACGCTCGACAACCGCGAGAACCTTCTCAAGCCGGGTATGAACGGCGAGGTCTCGGTTCTGATCAATGACCTACCCGACGCCATCGCCGTTCCGAACGATGCCGTGCGGAGTGTTCGTGAGGCGAGCGCCATTGCCGTGATGCTGAACACCGATCCGGATTCCGTGAACGCCGAGATCAAATCGCAGCAGGGGAATCGCGGCAGCGGCGGTGGCGGCGGAACGAAAACTGACTCCAAGACCGGAGCGTCTCCGGGCGACGTTGCGCTCGATGTAATCCCACAACAGGAACAGCAGGGCGGCGGGCGCGGCAACCGCGTGCAGGTGTCGCCAGCGGAGTGTGGGGTGATTACCGCCGCGATCGACAAGAAGCCGAAGCAAAAAGCAACGCTCGATTCACTTCGGTCGCAGATGATGGCTATGCGTGGAGCGGGCGGCAACATGGCCCCACTCCGTTCGCAGATGAATGCGATCTACAAGGCCATCGGCGTCGACACGACAAAGGCTGGGCCGTGTAGCCGCACACACAGTCAGAATGGCCTTGGGGGCAATCCGGCCGCGAGTGGCAGTGCCTCGGGCAGCCCATCTGGGCAAGGAGCGACGGCTCGGATGAAAGGCGGTGGACAAAGCGGGTCGGCGCTTCGGGCCGGAACGCCGGGTCAGCTGCAGCCCTCCGGCGACATCCCCGCGCAGCCGCAGCGTCGGAAGAGCGGCCTGGTGTTCGTGGCCACCGATACGACGAACAGACGGTTCGCGCCGCGCGTCATCCAGCTCGGCCAAGGCAACTTTGACTACACCCAGGTCTTGAGTGGCTTGAATGAGGGTGACAAGGTCGTGATGGTGAGCGCGCTGATGCTTCAGGCTCAGCGCCAGGCGCAGAATGATCGCACCAAGGCTCAGATGGGAGTCCCGGGCCTGAATCCGAACGCCAATCCTGGAGGGCGCGGCCCAGGCGGTGGACCTGGTGGCGGTGGCGCTGGAGGCGGCGGGGGTGCTCGCGGCGGCCGTGGCGGCTGAGGATGCGTCATGCTGATTGGTGAGATCATCAGCGTGGCGCTCGGCGCGCTGCGCGCGAACAAGCTGCGCTCGCTGCTCACGATGCTAGGCATCGTAATCGGCGTCGCGGCTGTCATTGCGATGGTCGCCATAGGCAGCGGTGCGCAGCAGGCGGTGAAGGACCGAATCAACGCCCTCGGAACCACGCTGCTGACGGTCAATCCTGGTCAGCAGCGACAGGCGGGCGTAGCAGTCAGCGGCGCCAACGCGAAGCTTACCCTCGACGACGCCAAGGCGCTCGAGGATAGTGGGGGATACCTTCTGGCCGCGGTCCAGCCTGAGATCGGCGGCAACCAGCAAGTCACGTGGACGAACAAGAACACCAGCACGTCGATCGTCGGCACGACGTCGAACTATCTCGATGTTCGCAAGTACACGCTGACGACGGGGCGCATGTTCACCAACGCGGAAGACGAGGCTCGCGCGCGGGTCGCGATAGTCGGACCTGCTGTCGCGGCGAACATGGGACTTGCGACGCCCGAGGCGCTGCTTGGCGAGAAGATTCGCATCAAAGGCCTGTTGTTCGACGTCGTTGGGATTCTTGCGTCCAAGGGACAGGCGTCCCAGTTCGGTAACCCCGACGATCAGATTCTGATTCCGATCAGGACAGCTCGGTTCCGTGTGATGGGTAGCGACCGGCTACGCTCGATCAGCGTCATCTCGCCAGCCGAGGATTCGATTGCGCCGACGATGGGAAGAATTCAGAGCATCCTCCGCCATGAACACCGTCTGAAGCAGGGCGTCGCGGATGACTTCCAGATTCGGAGCCAGGCAGACTTTCTCAACACGCTCGGTGAGACCACCGCCGTCTTTACCTATCTGCTGGCTGGAATCGCCGCGGTGAGCCTCCTCGTCGGTGGCATCGGGATCATGAACATCATGTTGGTGTCGGTCACGGAGCGCACTCGGGAGATCGGCATTCGCAAAGCGCTCGGCGCCACGCGATGGAACATCCTGTTTCAGTTCCTGACTGAAGCGATTGTTCTTTGCTGTTTGGGTGGCGTCATCGGCATCGGCATCGGCGCCGGCGGGGCCATAGTGATGAGCAAACTGGCCGGATTCAACACTCAGGTCTCGGCACCCGTGGTCGCCGCGGCGTTCGCGTTCTCGGCGTTGGTCGGTGTGCTATTCGGCGTCTGGCCGGCGCGGAGCGCAGCGGTGCTCGACCCGATCGTCGCGCTGCGCTACGAGTAAGACCGTCGATCGAGAACGAGGGCCGCGCAGTTTGCGCGGCCCTCGTTGCTCACGGGATGCTCCCGCGAGCCCTTACCAGCGGGCGAACGCGCCGACGACCAATCAGGTCTTGTCCGCGTCTTCCTGAGCCTCGCCGATCTTGCGCTGAGCCTTGCCTTTCAGATCCTGGGTTTTGCCCTTGATCTGCTCACTCGAGTCGCCAGTAATGCCGCCGACTGCGTTGCGAATCCTGCCTTCAGCCTGCTTGGCTGCTCCCTTCACTTCGTTCTTCATACCCTTGGTCGTGAGATCGTCGGCCATTTGCCGCTCCCTGAAAGTGAATCGTCCCATGCGATCGGCGGACGGACAGGGCAACGGATGTGCCTCATTCGCGAGCACAACGGCGACCCGGGAGCTCTACCGCCTCCGCCAGGCTCCTTGACAGCGATATATCGCAGACATATCATATTGCTCGTGAAGACATATCGCCGCTATATCGCAGATGGAGGGTGCCATGTGGGTTGGATTCGTTGATTGTAGGGAGGGTGCGCGTGAAGGCCGCCATCCTCGTCGCGGGAGATGGGGCGGACCAGGCGCCTGGGGATTCGAGCATTTCGGAGACCTCTGGGGTGCTGCCGCGCGGGGTGGCCCGCGGCGGCCGCGGCAAGGTGGCCGAATGTTCGAGCAAGGCGATCTCAAGCTCGTAATTCTCCGGTTGCTCGAAGAGAAGCCTCGTCACGGCTACGAGATCATCAAGGAGCTCGAAGGTCGCTTCGGCGGTGCGTACTCGCCGAGCCCAGGCACGGTGTATCCGACCCTGACGTTGCTCGAGGACATGGGCTTCGCGCGAGTGGTCCCCGAAGACGGCGGAAAGAAGATCTACGAGATCACGGACGAAGGGAAAAGGCACCTCGCCGAGCACAGCACGGCAGTAAATGACATCTTCGATCGTATTTCTCGATTCGTCGAAGGGTTTGTGGACGCTCCGATGCGGGACGTGAATCAGTCCTTCAAGAACGTGGCGCGGGCGACATACTCCACGGCTACGGGCCATATCGCCGATAAAGAGCTCCTGTCGAAGATCAAGGCGATCCTCGATCGAGCATACGCGGAGATTGACCAGCTTGCTGGGAAGACGCCGTGATTGGTTGGACAGTGGGATGTGGGATGTGGGATAGTGGGATAGTGACCCATCCTACCATCCCGCTTTCCACAGGCCCGCCATCCGCCGGCCGCAAATCGGCTGGACGCCGGCACTTGGCGCCATAGATTCCATGCGGGTCGCAGAAAACCTCTGCGACTCATTTTTTTGCATGCGACCCGTCCCACTGCACCCGGGCGCACACGGAGTTCAAGCGGGATTTTCCCGCAGCGTCCTACATGCCGCAAGACAACGACCCGCCGAACGGGTCAAGACCGAACGACCGACCGCCCCCGCTTCCAGGCGCGGGACGCCGCACGTATGAAATCTCCGGCGCCCGGGCATCCGAGGTCAGCGGCTTTCACAAACCAGCCGTTCCCCCGCGAGCACACGTCGAATCGCACCCGACCGGGAAGCGGCTGGCGATCTTGTCGCTTGGGGCGCTGGGCGTCGTGTACGGGGACATCGGCACCAGCCCGTTGTACGCCATGCAGGCGGCCTTCGGCGGCAAGCACGGTTTCGCTCCGACTCCCGTAGCCGTGTACGGCGTGCTGTCGATGATGGTCTGGGCGCTCGTCATCGTCGTCGCCGTCAAATACATCTCCTTCATTCTTCGCGCCGACAACAAGGGTGAAGGCGGGGTCCTTGCGCTGCTCGCGCTCCTCCTTCAGACCGAGCGTCGCTTCGACGATAAGAAGCGCCGATGGCTGCTGGTTTCTGCGGGCATCTTTGGCGCCGCGCTTCTGTACGGTGACGGCATGATCACGCCAGCGATCTCGGTCCTCGGAGCCTTGCAGGGTATCGAAGTTCGAAATCCCGGCATCCCACACTGGTCGATCGTGGCGACCGCCGCCGTGATTCTTGTCGGAGTTTTTTCCGTCCAGCGATTCGGAACCGGCAAGGTCGGCGGCGCCTTCGGCCCGATCATGACCATCTGGTTTACGACGATCGCCGTGCTGGGGCTTCGAGAGGTAATGATCGAGCCGCGTATCCTCGCCGCGATCAATCCGTGGTTTGCCGTCCAGTTTTTTTTCGAACACGGTTTGACAGGATTCGTCATTCTCGGCGCTGTCGTTCTGGTCATCACCGGCGGCGAAGCCCTGTACGCCGACATGGGCCACTTCGGCAAGCGTCCGATCCGGCTTGCCTGGTTCGGCTTCGTCATGCCGGCGCTCCTGCTCAACTATTTCGGTCAGGGCGCGCTGATGCTTCGCGATTCGACTGCCGCGGACAATCCTTTCTACAGGCTCGCGCCGGCTGGCCTCCAGATTCCGCTGATCGTCATCGCTACGGCGGCGGCGATCATCGCCTCACAGGCGTTGATCTCCGGCGCATTTTCCCTCACTCAGCAGAGCATTCAGCTTGGGTATTCGCCGCGGATGACGATCATCCACACCTCGCACCATCAGGTCGGGCAGATCTACATCCCTGAGGTGAACAAGCTGCTCGCGGTCGGGACGCTCCTTCTCGTGTTCGGCTTTCAGGACGCAGACAGACTGGCGTCGGCGTACGGCATCGCCGTCACCGGAACCATGGGCATCACGTCGATCTTGTTCCACGTCGTCGCGACGACGCGATGGAATTGGCCACCGATGCGTACGGCGCTGCTCACGACCGCGTTTCTGACGGTCGACGCCGCGTTTTTCTTCTCGAACGCGTTCAAGATTCGAGAAGGCGGCTGGGTGCCGATCGCGATCGCCATTGCCGTGTACACACTGATGAGCACCTGGAAGCGCGGACGGGCAATGCTGACACACATTCTGCAGGCCGGGTCGCTCCCACTCGATCTGTTTCTTCAGGATGTTGCGAAACGCAAACCGCCCCGCGTTCCCGGGACCGCAGTGTTCATGACTTCGACCGATTCAGGCGTTCCGGTGGTGCTTCTGCATCACCTCAAGCACAACAAGGTGCTCCACGAACAGGTGATTCTGATGTCCATCATCACGCGGGAGAGTCCGGAGATTCCGGAAGAGGAGCGGGTGGAGGTGAACAAGCTGGACAACGGCTTCTGGCGAATCACCGCGTCGTATGGATTCATGGAGACGCCGAACGTTCCGGAGTTGCTGCACTATGCCAAGCGAGAAAACCTCCGCGCCAAGCAGATGGACACGACGTTTTACCTCGGCCGCGAGCGCCTAATCGTTGCTGGCAGCGGTCCGCAGAAAGTCGGGGCGCGGCGCGCCCCACCGGACGCGAACCTGCCGCGGATGGCCCGGTGGCGGAAGAAAATCTTCGTCGTCATGTCGCGCAACGCGCGGTCGGCCACGGAGTTCTTCGGCATTCCGCCAAACCGCGTGGTCGAGTTGGGAGCGCAGGTGGAGTTCTGAGAAGAAGCGAAACGGCGCCGGTAGCATCACGGCGCCGCTCGCACTTCCCCGCCCCCCCCGGAGCGGTCCACGTCTAGTCAGACACTCAGTCCATCGAAATCGTTGTACTGAGCTTACGGACAGGCGCCGGCACCGGTTTCAGCCGAGACATCTGGTCGAGGGCGGGCGGGCCTTCTTCGTCGAACCAGCGGACCATCCCGCGGGTATTCAGCCCCCGACCCAGGTCGTCGAGCACCTGGCCGAGGTCCTCCAAACCGTGACCTGTGACCGCTTGGGCCTTTTCCACGGCTCTCCGAACCGTCTCCCCAATCATCTCTCCACCAAGCTCCATGCCGTCCGGCGGGAAAGGACCATGAATCATGGTGCCATCGCGAATGATGGTCATCGACCGCCCGTGACGCGGGAGCTCTGACCCGGCGACCGTCGTCACTTTCACGGTGCGGGTCTGTCCGTTGGCGACCACCCGAAGATCGACAACTTCCCCCGGGTTCACCTTGCCCAGCTCGCGCTCGAACCTGCTCGCGCGCGCTCCCGACACGAAGTCGTCGCCGGCATCGTCGTGCGCGACGCGAAGATCGACTCCGTTGATGGCGGCGATGCGCTGACCCTCCTCGATTCCCGCTTTGGCCGCCGGGCCGCCATCTTCCACCCACATCACGAATACGCCAAGCGTGTCACGCTTGCTGCCCGATGAGCCGATGCCGAGACCAAGAGTCGGGCGATCGTCGTACGAGCGTCGCACCCGCGACTGGTATAGCGAATCAGGGTCGACGGTCTTCACCTTCATCGTACGAAACTGGCCGCCGCCATAAACCTTGAGTTCCACGTCGTCGCCCGGCTTCGCCTTGTCGAGCTCCCGAATCAGCCGGCGGCTCATCAGGCGTTCCATGTCCGGATCGCCGACGTCGGCGGCCGCCAGCTTGAGGCTGACCCCGTTAATCGCCACGATACGATTGCCCTCTTCGATGCCGGCTTTTTCCGCCGGGCTGTTGCGGATCACGGTCGCCACGAGTAGGCCGAGCGTGTCGCGCGAGCCCGTGCTGTTCGACGTCGAGACGCCGATCACGGCGCGCGGACTCTCCATCCCCATGCCCATGACGGCCATGAGCCCGCCGCGGCCGGTGCTGGCCCGCGGTGAGATAGTGATCTGGGCGCCGGCTGCCGAAAGCGCGGTGACGGCGAGGGTCGAAACGAACGCTGTGTGGATGCGCATGGGTCCTCTGTAGGTCGGAACGGAACTCTGCGGAATACGACACGAGTGTCGCCAAAAAGGTTGCCGCTGAGCATCGAGCCGGGCGGCGACGGGCCAAAGAGGCGGTTAGACCGGGCCTTCTCCATATTTGAAGACATGGCGACAACCGAAACGCCCGTGAAGGCGGCGCCGAACCTCGAGGCCTTCGCCCATCATTGGCAGGACGAGGCCGACGCGGCCTATCTCTACCGCATCCTGTCCGACGCTGAGGCGGACCCGCACAAGAAGGACTTGTACATGCGGTTGGCCGAGGTCGAGGACCGGCATGTTCAGGTGTGGGAAAACCTGATGCGGGAGCATGGCCGACAGCCGCACAAGTTCAGTCCGACAGCTCGGACGAGGCTTCTCGCGCGACTGGGACACATCTTCGGCCCTGGTTTTCTGCTCCCGATGCTGCTCCGCGAGGAAGGCCGGGAGGTCAAAGGCTACCTGGACATGCATCGGTCGACGCCGAAAGGAATGGCCGGCGCGACCGAGTCACTCACTCTCGCTAAGGAATCCGCCGAGCACGCCCAGACGCTGAACTCGATCGCGGGAAAGACTGGCGAGCCGTGGCACCGCACCGAGTCTGGCGGATTTCTACGAAACGTCGTGTACGGTTTCAACGACGGTCTGACGGCGAATTTCGGACTCGTCGCCGGTGTCATTGGCGCCAGCGCACTGAACGCCGCCGATCAGCACCATGTGATCGTCGCCGGCGTGGCCGGCCTGATCGCCGACGCGCTGTCGATGGGATCGAGCGGGTACCTGGCCGCCAAGAGTGAGCTCGAGGTCTACGCCAACGAGATCGCGATGGAACGCGATGAAGTGGCGCTAATGCCCGAGATCGAACGCGATGAGCTGGCGATCATCTACGAAACCAAGGGCATGTCGCGCGATGCAGCGCACGTGCTCGCGACGCAAGTCATGGCCGACCCGCAGCGGATGTTGGACGAACAGGTGCAGGAGGAGCTGGGCATCAGCTCGAATCCGGTATCTCCGATGCGCGAGGCCTGGATCACCGGGACCGCGACGGCGATCGGCGCCTTCATTCCGGTCTTCCCGTTTCTCATGATGACCGGGCGCACCGCAATCATCGTCGCGTTCATGATCGCAATGGTGTCGCACTGGCTCGTGGGCGCGGCGCGCTCCATCTTCACCGGGCGGAGCGTCTTTCGCTCGGGCCTCGACATGTTCGCCGTCGGCGTCGGCGTCGCCGCCGTTGGCTACTTTGTCGGCGAGTGGATTGGTCGAATGATGTAGCTCCGGGACATCACGCCACGATGTTCAGCAACCGTCCTGGAACAAAGACCACCTTCTTCGGTGCGCGGCTTACGAATTTCGCAATGTTCGGATCGGCGAGCGCCGCCGCGAGCGCGGCGTCCTGCGTAATGTCCTTCACGACCTGGATCGTCCCGCGAGTCTTGCCACCGACTTGAACCGCCATCGTCACGAGGGTGTCCGACGCGAGCCGTTCGTCGTAGGCTGGCCAGCCCGAATCGAACACGCTGGCGGTATGTCCCAGGCGCTCCCAGAGTTCTTCGGCTGCATGAGGCGCGAACGGCGAGACGAGCTGGATCAATGGCTCGACCTCCGCCCGATGTGCCGTGCGATCGCCGCGCCGAACGACGTTCATGTATTCCATCATGGCCGCGATCGCGGTGTTGTAGGCGAGCGCGGGGATGTCGGCGGACACTTTCTTGATCGTCTGATGCAGCTTGCGCATCACCGACTCATCCGGGAGCGCCCGGGTCGTCGACTCGACGACCGTCACCCACAGCCGGTTGAGAAAGCTCCGCACGCCGGCGATGCTTTGATCGCGGAAGTCTCCACCCTCTTCGTACGGACCGAGGAACATCAGATACGTGCGGAAGGTGTCCGCCCCCCAGCGGTCAATGTACTCGTCGGGGATCACCACGTTGCCGCGGCTTTTCGACATCTTCGCGCCGTCACGCACGATCATCCCGTGTGCGCGGAACTTGGTGAAGGGCTCCTCGAAGTCGAGCAGCGTCGCATCGTGGAGCACCATTGTGACGAAGCGCGAGTACAACAGATGCAGCACGGCGTGCTCGTTGCCGCCGATGTACGAGTCGACGGGCAGCCAGGTCTTCGTGCGCTCGGCGTCGAACGGTCGATTGGCGAACTCGGTACTCGGATAGCGGAGAAAATACCATGAGCTATCGAGGAAGGTGTCGGAGACGTCGGTCTCTCGGCGCCCATCGCCGCCGCACCTCGGACACGGCACGCGGTACCATTGCTCGACGCGCGCGAGCGGCGACACGCCCGTGTCATCCGGCTTGAAATCCTCCACAAATGGCAGCTCGACCGGGAGGTCCTGTTCAGGAACCGGCACCGTGCCGCACTTCGCGCAGTAGATGATCGGGATCGGAGGGCCCCAATACCGCTGGCGCGAAATGCACCAGTCGTGCAGCCGATAGTTCACGACCGGCCGCGCGTGTCCGAGCCTCTCGAGCTGGTCGGTGATTGCGCGTTTACCCTCGCCGACGCCCATGCGGTTGAACTGGCCGGAGTTCGTCAGATGGACACCGTTCATATTCGTGTACGCCGCCTCTAACGGTGACCGGTCGCGCTGTGCCGGATCGGACGACGACGCGACGACGCGAATGATCGGCAGCGAATAGGCTGTGGCGAACTCGAAGTCGCGCTCATCGTGGCCCGGCACGCCCATGATGGCACCAGTCCCGTATTCCATGAGCACGTAATCGGCGATCCAGATCGGAATGGGAGCGGTCGTCGCCGGATTGATGGCGAAGGAGCCGGTGAAAACGCCCGTCTTCTCCTTGCTCACCTTTCGCGCGACGAGGTCCTGGTGCGATGAGCGCTCACGATACGCCGCCACGGCGGCATGTTGCTCGTCACTGGTGACCGAGTCCGCTAGCGGATGTTCTGGAGCAAGGACGAGATACGTGGCCCCGAAGATGGTATCCGGACGGGTGGTAAAGACGCGAATGTCCACGCCGACAGCGGTGAACTCCGCCGTCATCCCGCTGGCGGCGGTCGCCACACCGGCGCTGTCTTCGAGATCCTGCACTCGGAACGAGATCTCCGCCCCGTCCGACCTGCCGATCCAGTTTCGCTGCGCCGACTTGGTCGATTCGGACCAATCGAGGTGATCGAGATTGTCGAGCAAGCGCCCCGCGTAGTCAGTGATCCGAAAGAACCACTGCTCGAGAAACCGTTGTTCGACTCTCGTCCCGCATCGCTCGCATTCGCCGGCGATGACCTGCTCGTTGGCGAGCACGGTCTTGTCGTTCGGGCACCAGTTGACGGCCGCACCTTTTTTGTACGCGAGCCCCCGCTCAAACAGCTTGAGAAAGATCCACTGCGTCCACTTGTAGTACGACGGGTCAGTCGTCGATAACGAGTGGCTCCAATCGACCATCAGGCCCGACTGCTTCAGCTGCCGGGTGAAATTCACGATGTTGCGCGGGATCAGCTCGGCGGGGTGCGTCCCGACCTTCAGCGCAAAGTTCTCGGAGTGAATGCCGAACGCGTCGAAGCCGAGCGGCTGGAAGACACTGTACCCCTGAAGCCGATGGAAACGCGCGTAAATGTCGTTTCCGGTAAACGCGAACAAATTGCCGACGTGCAGGCCCTCGGCAGAGGGATAGGGGAACATCATCAGCGCGTAGAACGGCCGCGGCCCGTTCACCAGATCCGTGTCGAAGGTGCCTCGCTCCTCCCAGCGCCGCTGCCACTTGCGCTCGATGGTCGCGGGATCGTACGCCGGCAGGTCGGCTCGTGTCGGCCGTGTCGTCTCGGTCATGTGCTCGCAATTTACACGGCGATCGGCCAGCGTTTGCCCGGCGGCGTTACTTGCTCGATAGACGCTTCACCCAGCCGAGGTATTGCACCGGCACCCAGCTCGCGGAGTCGAACGCGGGCCGGCTCGACCGGAGCTCGATCACGACCGAAGCTCCGGCGCGCGAAAACTCCCGGAAGAGACGATCTCGCTTCTCGGCCGACAGGGACTCGTACGCGCCGGTCGCTGGCAGCGGAACGACGCCGACGATGTGCAGTCCGGCCGTTCGAGCCCAGTACGAATCGAACCGCGAGCCGACGACCGCGACGCGGCTCCCTGCGGGCACGCCGGCGTGATGTAGGTTCTCGGCGATGCGCCAACTGATGTGCTCGTCGACGCCCGCGGGCACAGGCGGCTGAATGCTCGATCGGTATTTGAGAATGGCCACCCAAGCGATCAGTGAACCACTCGCGATCACCAGGCCATTCCGGACCACGGTCGAGAACCGGCGGGATTCGTAGCTTCGAATCGCCAACCGGCTCGAGTAAGCGCCGCTCCTCCGATGTCGGTGATCGGTGGCGTGCTCTGGAGGAGGACATCGAGGCCGATCGCCCCGAGCACTCCCGCCGCCACCATCCCCGTCGCGCCCCAGCGCCGCGCGGCCCATGCGAAGAGCACCGACCCCACCGCCGCGCCTTCATGAGAAATGCCCCTCCCTGCCGTCGGCGTCGTCACGATGATCAGAAAGGGAATACCCGCGGCCACGGCGACGCGAGTTGGCACCAACCGACTGGGCCAACGAAGCCCGGCCCACATCACGAGGGTAGTCGCGACGTAAAACGGCGCGACATAGCGGGTCGTGATCAGGACCAGCGAATACGCTCCGATTGCTGCGAGCGATGGGACCACGACAACCCATGTCCGGCTCCACCAGATCCGTCGATCCGCGCGCCGCGAGATGGCGAAGGCGAACCAGAGCACGAAGATCAGCGGTGCAAGCGAGGACACGAACTGCGACACGATGTCGGAGAAAACCGTCACCTGTTGATCGGCGGCCCAGGTCGGATGGATGTTGCCATACCAGCGAGCCGGATCGTACCAGATCGGGTTCGTACCCGGTGCGTTCGGCGTGATCGCAACACCGGCCAGAATCGAGTCGGTCGCCGGCGTCGCCGCCGCATGCGGCATGATGAGGGCCGAGGGCGACTCGACCTTGTTGACGAACCAGATGTAGGTCAGGCGACCCGTATCGCCGAACGTCAGCCGTCCAACGGAGAGCGAGAGCGCGATGCACCAGGGAACGACTATGGTCGTCCAGATCCCCGCGCTCCGCATCGCCGCCCTCCAGCCCCACCGCTTTCGCGTCGCGATCAGCGCGCAGACGAGGCAGACCACCGCCCAGGGAATACAGAAGGACTTCGTCAACGACCCAATAGCGAGTGCAGAACCAAGGACCGTTGCGGGTCGCCGCCACTCCGTCTCGTGGCGGAGACGGAGGAGGGCGCCAAACGCGACGAACGCCGCCGTCGTCACCAGTAGGTCGGGCGTCGGCAGTGTGAGCGGCGTCATCATCAGCGAGAACACGCCGAAAACCAGGTACGCGATGGACGTTCCCGCGGTCGTCAGAAGGTCGGTGCGACCCCATCGCGCGGCGGCCGCGCCAAGCGCATTGAGGAAATACTCGAAGCCGAGAATCGAGGCGGCGAAGAGCAGCAGATTGAGAAGATGCTGCACCGGATATTCCCAATAGGGCCCGGGAACCACCAGGCGAAGAACGCCGATGAGGGCGGGATACATCGGGCTCCAGTAAGCATTGACGAGCTGCCCGAGATGTCCGGTGACGACCGCGTCGCTGAGATCGACGTAGGACATGCCGTCCGGAGTGGTCGTGAACCGCGACGCCCATGCCTGCATCCCGGCGAGGATGAGGAGCACGACCCAGATGATGCGGCGCGCCTTGACCGGGTCCAATGGTTCGACGACGGACAGAGTGTCGCCGATTTCGAAAGCCAGTGGCGCAGGTGACTGCATGCCGCTATGACGAGCGGCGGCTTACTTCGCCACCCCCGCTCACCGCGGAGGCTTCACCATATTGCCGCTCAGGTTGGCCGTCGGTTGCTCCGACTTCTTGAAGAGATAGGCGCACCTTTCGATGCGCGCGCCCTTGGCGTCAGCGATGGCGAAATGCGAGCCCTCGTAGGCGCATGCGCCGGCATATTCGCCATTCTTGTTCACGGCGTAGAACTGCAGCTGAAAGATGGGCTTTCCATTCAGCAGCAGCCGACTCTCGGTCATGGCGATGACGCGCTCCATGGTCTTCATGAGTGCGGCCTCGGGCGACAAGCCCTGTCGCATGAACTCGACGGCGAGAAACGCTCCGCACACTTTCATGTTCGCCTCGCCGCGGCCGGTCGATCCTGCCGCACCCACGTCGTTATCGCAGTACTGGCCGGCGCCGATGATGGGGGAGTCGCCGACGCGGCCGGGGATCTTCCACGACAGTCCGCTCGTCGTTGTGACCGACCCGATGTCGCCGTTGGCCGCGACCGCGTTGAGGTTGATCGTTCCATAGGTGTAGGCGACGCCGCGTTCATCGTGGTAGACGTGGGCATCGTACTGCTCGGGCGAGGGCGGACGAACCGCACGCGGTGGCGGGTTGAGCCACGCGTCCGTGGGATTGAGCGTCGCCTTCCAGCGCAGCCAGTCCTGGCGGCTCTGGTCGGTGAGCAGGTTTTCTTCTTTGAATCCCAACTCGAGCGCGAACTTCTTTGCGCCCGCGCCTACGAGCATGATGTGATCGGTGTAGTCCATGACCGCTTTCGCGACCAGCGACGGCGTCGCGATGCCCTCGAGCGCGCCGACCGCGCCGGCGCGCTTGGTCGGACCGTGCATCACCGACGCGTCCAGCTGCACCACCCCTTCTTCGTTGGGGAGGCCGCCGATGCCGACCGACTGATCGTTGGGGTCGCGTTCGACGACGTTGACCCCGGCAATGACGGCGTCGAGAGGGTCAGCGCCGCGCGTGAGCATCTCGTACGCGACTTCGATTCCGGTCTTGCCGCTCGCGTTTCGGCTGATGAATCCGTTTTCGGCGCCGATGACGATGGGCGGCGCGAAAACAGTCGGGGGCCGCACCACCAGGCTCGACCGACCCACGACGCTGGTCGCGACTCGTTCCGCCGAAGCGATCGTGGGAAGGGCGAGGCTCGCCGCGGCAGCGGCCGCTCCAGTCCCGATGAAGTCGCGACGTGTGATGGACATGAAGGCTCCGGGCGTTGGGGGGCGTGCGCCTATTCTAGGGGTCCCGGGCGGAGCGCGCTATCGGCCCCTGACGGTCTCCCTTTAGCTTCACGACTCCATGACAACCACCTCGTCGGATCGCGACCGGCTACGCGCCTCCCGCTTTCTGCAGGGAACGCCGGAAAGCGCGCTGCATCATCTTGCTCGGCTGGTCGAGACGCGGCGATTCGGCGCCGACGAGCTGTTGTTCGCCGAAGGGACATCGCGCGACTTCATGGCGATCATCGCCACCGGCGCAGTCGCCATCGAGAAGCGCCACGACGCGCGACCAGTGCGCCTCGTGACGCTCGGCGTCGGGGAGGCCATTGGCGAGGGCATCATCCTCGACGACTCGCCGCACGGCACGAGCGCTCGAGCTCTGGTCGAGACGACGGCCTACGTGCTCACCGCTGATCACATCAAGGGCCTGATCCGCGAAGCCCCGGCGATCTATGCCGCGCTGGTGGCTCGGGCGGCACGGGCGATCTCGCAACGCTTGTCGGCCACCGACGCGACGTTGGTGGGCCGCGGACGGACGCTCGGGTTCACTGGCGGCCATGCGCGAACCGAATACGATCTTCTTGGGCCCCGCGAGGTGCCGGACGACGCCCTGTATGGTATCCAGACGCTCCGCGCGACCGAGAATTTCGCGATCACGGGCGTCCCCATTCGCGAATTTCCGGCGCTGATCGAGGCACTGGGCGCCGTAAAGGAAGCCGCGGCACGCGCCAACGCCGAGCTCGGACTGATGGATCAGATTGTGGCCGACGCCATTGGCCGCGTCGCACAGGAGCTGCGCGCCGGACGACACCACGAGCACTTTGTCGTCGACATGGTGCAAGGCGGCGCGGGCACGTCGACGAACATGAACGCGAACGAGGTGATCGCGAACCGGGCGCTCGAGTTGATGGGTCACGCCCGCGGCGACTATCAGCATGTTCACCCCAACACTCATGTCAATCTCAGCCAGTCGACCAACGACGTGTACCCGACGGCGGTGAAGCTCGCGCTCCACACGACCATCGAAAAGCTCCGCGAGGCGATGTCGCAGCTGGCCGCCGCGTTTCTGTCCAAGGGCGACGAGTTCTCGCCCTTCGTCAAGATGGGACGCACTCAGCTCCAGGACGCCGTGCCGATGACCCTCGGACAGGAATTCACCGCGTTCGGGCACACCATTCTCGAGGACGTCGAACGCCTGGGCGAAGCCCAAGCGCTCATTCGGGAAATCAACATGGGGGCCACGGCGATTGGCACGGGCATCAACGCGCCCGCGGGCTACGCGGCCTCCGTGCGGAATCATCTCGAGGCCGTCACCGGACTCCCGTTCATCACCGCGCCCGATCTTGTCGAGGCCACCGCCGATACGGGCTCGTTCGTTCAGTTGTCCGG
>WNFI01277000.1_pt2 | contig 35823 bp, 25 predicted proteins | sample 5400471 | NCBI WGS metagenome assembly WNFI01 (sample SAMN13153348, study PRJNA577476) | soil metagenome | isolation source: 100 cm saprolite on Douglas fir-dominated hillslope | place: USA:California | collected 2013-09-17 | reverse complement strand
CTCGCCTTCAAATCGCGGCAAGCCAGAAATGACTTCAACTTATTGCGCAGCTATTACTTGCAGCCAGCATCTTGTAACTTAACCGGACAGCAGTGGTTTACCTTTAATGGAGACGAATAGGGGGCGATATGACAGAGTATTACGACGGAACGCTAAGCTAGATCACCTCGGTGTAGATAAGCAGGCTACTTTGGTAATCGGTGTGCAATGCACAAATTTGAAAGCACCCAATGTCGTAGGTCGAACCAAGGAGCCCCGCTTTGAGGGCACGCAACTAGATTGCCTGGCACGAACACGCAATTTTCAGCTCTGCTGCTACGGAGGTCGTACGCCCGTCTTTTACTCTTGTGGAAATTCAGTTCTCGGTGTCCTTTCGGGATTTCGATTCAGTGAAAGAACCACTTGGCGAGGCGGAGGATCTGCACGCCCCCAGGGAGACCCCGACTCTCACGCAATGGGTGGCCCCAGATCTAAGCCCCACGCCGGTGCGCTTTACTGACAAAGTCGTAGGCGCACTTCTGACCTACGATGGGCGTAGTGGTAGGCATTCATGCGGGGCACCGATCTAGTCGGGAGACGAATTGCTCGCCGGGATGTCCAATGGCTACTATGCACGCAAGCGGTGAGAGGAAATTGGTGAGCTCGATCAGAGCACGGGCGATCAGACCGTTCGTGTGCCGGGTCTCACTGTTACAATATCGCCCAGCTCCGGCAAGCGGATTGCCGGCGGACTGCCTAAAGGCTTTGAGGAAGTAGGCGATATGAATAGACTTTCAGTCCACGTAGCATAGACGGGCCCCACTTGCGCATCAGGCCGTTCAGCAGGAACGTCATCTCCTGTCTACTCTCCTCTACAGGTTCAACCTGATACCCAGCATCAAAGTGAAAGCTCGACCGAGTCCTCAGTGTCAGCGGACGGTCACGGTGAAAGTAAGTGGAAGTATCATTGATTCCCCCAATTGAAAGATGCGGGTCATTGATGCGTCTGGCACGCTGGGCTCTGCCTTTTGCCGAAAGAGACTGCCTGGCCTCGCATTCTTTCGAGTGTGGCCTTCCCTAGATCAGAACTCTAAAACTCTCTCCGAAGTTCCCAAACTTCCCCACCGGCGGACCTGCGAGGCGGCGTGTCAGCAAATTCGTAACTGTCGTGTCCAAGTAGCGTCGATGTCGGCGCATGGGCCCGCCAAAGTTAACAATTAGCGGCCTAACTCCAGCCCTCACGTTGGAACAGAAAGTGCATTCACCCTCTGTGATGCGGCTCATGACGGAGAAATCACAAGAGCCGAAGAGGTAGGTAGGTCATCATGTTGTCAACTAACAAGTCATTGCTTCCGATTCTTCTTGTTCTCGCTATCTCTCTCTGCCCGGGAATCCAGCCAGCCCACGCGCAAAGCGAGATGTCGACTGTTCACATCGAACCGCGAGTTCGATCGAGCCCGTCCAACAAGTCCGGTGACAGTTCCTCACATACTATCCGCACACGTGTCGACTTGGTGCTTGTGCCGGTGACCATCACCGACGGAATGGATCGCGTCGTAGTAGGCCTGGACCAAAGAAACTTTCAACTGTACGAAGGCAAGCAACCACAGGAGATCAAACACTTCTTCAGTGAGGATGCCCCGGTCTCGATCGGCGTGATTCTCGATATGAGTGGCAGCATGGAAACGAAAATCGAACGCGCTCGGGACGCCGTCCAGGAGTTCTTGAAGGCCTCGAACCCGCAAGATGAGTTCTTTCTGATTACTTTCGCGGACACACCGCATCTAGCGCAAGACTTCACCCAGAACGCCGGAGACATGCAAGAGAGCCTACTCTATAGCAAGCCCAAGGGGCGTACCGCACTTCTCGATGCCATTTACATGGGCGTGGCCAAAATGAAAGAGGCGAAGTACCAGAGAAAAGCCTTACTCCTTATCTCGGACGGCGGCGACAACCACAGCCGCTACACTGAAGGCGAAGTGAAGTCCCTGACCAAAGAGGCCGACGTTCTCATCTATTCAGTTGGCATTTTCGACCGAGAATTCGCCACCCGGGAAGAGCTTCTGGGTCCTGAGCTTCTCACTGAAATCTCCGAAGTAACCGGCGCCCGGTGTTACACCCTCGACGATTCCAAGTATCTACCAACTATTACTCGACACATCGGGGTAGCGCTTCGCAACCAGTATGTGCTCGCTTATCGTCCGAACAACGCGAAAGATGACGGCAAGTGGCGGAAGATCAAAGTCAAGTTGACACTGCTTCCCAAGAGCCTGCCGCGACTGAACGTACACGCCAAAACGGGTTATTACGCACGGCCGCAATAACCGCAAGGAGAAACAGTTGATGACGACGACGGCAACAAGAGCAGGTCAAGGCGTCATATTAGCGGTTGCGAAGTGGGTGTGCCCCGAATGGGTTGGACCGCGATTGCGATGGGCGTGGTTACGTTACTTTCTGCACGTGCAGCGACAAGCAGGCGCAGAGGGCGACAGCCTCAGGATGTTGTGAGATGCCGAATGCAATTTCGTGAGCTCTTGGGCATTGGACGGTTGATGGTGATCAGTTCCAGCATGTTGCTCTTTTATCCTTTTCCCTTGTTTGTTCTGAGGTCGTTATGTGTTTAGCGAAGCCACTGCGAATTGGCAGACGCCGAAAACTGAAGGCATGTTGTTCTCTATTCAGCAGCGCTGTGCCCGTATGTGGACACCGTTGACAGCGAGTGTTAATCTGCGCACTTTCTCTGGCACCCCAATCATTGTTACGGTCGTCGGCCCATCGTAAATCTCCTTTCCCCTAAGTCAATTCCACGGCAACGTGTCCCTCTGCCTCCTGCTCTTTCCGCCACTACTCTGGAACTGCGATTGCACTACCGCGATGAGTGTCGAACGCCACTTCTACAGACCGCCAAGGGCGTGTTCAAGTCACCTGTAGCCACTGGGAGAACTGATGTTCGATACCACAACGATCCCTGGGGAGGTTTGCGTTTATGTCCTACAGAACCTTGTTGCTCTGTGCGCTCACATGTGTGCTCGTAGCATGCTTGACGACTGCGGCAGTGTCCCAGTCACTCACCTCGGGTGACCTGACCGGGCTCGTAACCGACCCGTCTGGGGCGGCGATTCCGAACGCCAACGTGACGATAACAAATAATGCTACGGGCGCTACCCAGACCCACACTACCAACGGTCAAGGCACTTACCGATTCTCTCTGTTAAGTCCAGGAACCTATACACTCGCAATTTCTGCCGCTAACTTCCAGGACGTGCACCAAACTGCTACGGTCACGGTTGGGCAAGCGACCAGCGTGAACGCCCAACTCCAACTGTCGTCTGCGAGCCAGAGTGTCGAGGTAACCGGAGAAGCTGCGGTTGTGCATACGGAAAATGCGGACTTAACAACCTCGTTCTCGCCGGAGCAGATCTCTCAAGTCCCGAATCCCGGTAACGATCTCAGCTATATCGTGCAGACTGCCCCCGGGGCAATCATGAATACCCAGGCAGGTTTCGGAAATGCGTCCATCTACGGACTGCCAGGGACGTCGAATCTTTTCACGGTTGATGGGATGAACGAAAACGACCCGTTTTTGAATCTCAACAACTCAGGAGCCACGAACCTGCTTCTCGGTCAGAATGACATTCAGGAAGCCACCGTCGTAAACAACGGCTATTCCGGCCAATACGGCGGTCTAGCTGGAGCCAACGTCAATTACACGACAAAGTTTGGGTCCAATCAGTGGCATGGGAACGCGCTTTACTGGTGGAATGGCCGCACCCTGAATGCCAACAATTATTTCAATAATCAAACTGGCACACCGCGGCCTTTTGACAATGCGAATGAATGGGCAGCTTCTCTGGGAGGACCAATTCGCAAGAACAAGACCTTCTTCTTCGTAAACACCGAGGGTTTGCGTGTCCTGCTTCCTACCAGCAACAAAGTCAACATTCCCAGCCCGCAGTTCCAAGCGGCTACGCTCGCCAATCTGACTTCCACCTCACCGGCTTCGATTCCGTTCTACAACAATCTATTTGGACTGTGGAAGAATGCTCGTGGAGCAAACCGCGCCCAAAATGTGCTTCTTCCCGGAACCGCTGCCAACGGCCAACCTACAGGCAACGGTTGCGGTACCTTTGCTGGACTGGGAACAGGAGCCGCGGCAGCCCCGTGCGCGCTGCAGTTTCAATCGACCGCCGGAAATCAGACGAACGAGTGGCTTCTTACGACTCGTGTGGACCAAAACTTCGGAAGCAACGACCGGGCTTTTGTGCACTTCCGCACCGATCACGGGGTGCAGGCGACCTATACCGATCCCATCACTCCGGTGTTCAATGCACAGAGCAACCAGCCGCAATACGAAGGACAGATTCAGGAGACTCATTCGTTCGGAAGCACTGCCGTAAACCAGTTCATAGTTTCAGGATCGTGGTATAGTGCGGTTTTCGCACCCCAGAACCTCCCTGCTGCGACCCGACTCATGCCCTTCCGCCTGGGCTTCAGTTCAAACGCTTTCTTCTCGTTAGGCCGTGATTTGAACATCTGGCCTCAGGGTCGCAATGTAAGCCAATATGGAATCGTGGACGACTTTTCCAAAGTGAAAGGCAAGCACGCGCTGAAGGTCGGCATAAACTTCCACCGCAACGACGTAACAGATTTTTCGCCTGGCATTGGCACCACCGGGTACAGTCAGGGAGAAGATCTGTTGAGCTTCTTCAACGGCCTGGGGGTCAGCTACGCACAGAACTTCTCGACGCGTCGAACGCAGCCTGTGGCAGTTTATGGCCTGGGTTTTTACGGGCAGGATGAATGGAGCGTCGGCCCCCACTTTAAGGTGACGGTAGCGTTGCGCGGCGACCATAACTCGAACCCGGTATGCCAGACCAACTGCTTCGCCCGATTCGCCACCAATTTCCTCAACCTCTCCCACAACCCCAACACACCCTACAACCAGGTAATCCAGACCGGCCTTCACCAGGCGCTGGCTAACTACACGAACGTCAGTTGGCAGCCACGCATCGGCTTTGCCTGGTCACCGCTTCATGCCGCGACGGGCACAGTGATTCGTGGTGGCTTCGGTTTGTTCACGGACATGTTCCCTACCACCATCGCGGACCTTCTGCTGAACAACGCTCCACTGAACAATCTGTTTATCACCGGCGCCGCTCCATTGTCGCCCAATGTGAACGGCAACCAGGCAGTCCTGGCGGCGCAAGCCAATACCTCGTTCGTGCAAGGCTTCCGTGCGGGCGAGACCTTAGCCCAAATCCAGCAGCAGAATGCTGTCTTCGTCCCACCATCCTTTTTCAACGCGGCGCGCCGGATCATTGCTCCGCAATATGAGGAGTGGAATCTACAACTGGAACAGGCGTTGGGCTCGAAAACCAGCCTTGCCGTGAACTACGTTGGTAATCATGGCGTTCACGAGGCCAGTCAAAATGCCGGGCTGAACGCATTTTTTCCGACCGGATTCGGAGACTTTCCTACCACTGCGAGGGACCCTCGCTTCGGAACCATCACCGAAGTCTCCACCCCTGCGGTGTCTAACTATAGCGGGGTGACCGTGACAGCCAGGCGGCAATTGTCGTCACTGCAGGTACAGGCAAATTACACCTGGAGTCACGCCATGGACGAAGTCTCGAATGCCGGCTTCCTCCAATACAATTTCCTCAGTAACATCAGCGTGCTGTCGCCCCAGGATCCTCTCAACCTGCGGCGCTTTAACTACGGCAGCGCGGATTATGATACCCGCCACTACTTCAGCATGAACTACGTCTGGACAGTCCCACACTGGAAGGGGCCGAAGGCCGCAGTGGATGGATGGGTCTTCTCAGGCACGATCTTTGCGCGCAGCGGTCTGCCATTTACTGTAGTAGACGGCAACGAGACGGGGACCTTAGCCGCATTCAATTACGGGGGCAACCTCAGCGGTCTCGGCGCTTTTATCTTTGCCAATTACCGGGGCGGCGCTCCGCGTTCCTGTAGTGCCAGCGCGGTGAAGACACCATGCCTGACGGCGACGATGTTCACGCCTGCTACCACAAACTTTGGTGCCCAACACCGGAACCAGTTTTACGGGCCGCACTACTTCGACACAGATTTCGCGGTGATGAAGAACTTCAACGTCCCGCACTGGGAAAGTGCGAAAATCGGAATTGGAGCTCAATTCTTCAATCTGTTCAATCATGCCAACTTCGATCAACCCGTCGGTGATATCTCCAGTCCAAGTTTTGGAAAAATCATTAGCACGGTCAACACACCGACTAGCATCCTGGGCTCGTTCCTGGGCGGCGATGCTTCACCTCGACTGATCCAATTCAAGGGCAACCTCACCTTCTGAGTGAGCCCTATACCTCACCGGGCGGCCCGTCTCGGGCCGCCTTTTCTTATGAAATAGGCAAAAGAGCATTCGTGGGAGCAATCCCGGTATTTTCCAAACAAGGCAGGGAGAGTCATCCTGACGACAATGCTGTCGGAATTCGCACGCCGATGATCACCGGGAGGAATATTCATGGTACCTAAACGATTGAACCTAAAAGATATGGAGCTCCTATCGAGCAAAACCGAATTGGAAGACCAGGTGCTCCTCTAAGGGCGGCACGTCCCGAGAAACGGACCGGGAGAGGAGCAGACATGTTAATTTACAAGTTTCGTTCTCTTTACTCACACCGCTTTTCCCCAGGTGTCTTCTGTTATCGGCATCAATCGGTGCAATCTTTCATCATTCATTAACCAGCGGAGACCTTTATGAAACGTCTTACGGCAGATCGAGTGAAAGTCGGGTTCATTGGCTTGGGAAACATGGGAGGCCGGATCGCACAACGCCTGCTTAATCACGGATACCAACTGTCCGTATATGACAGGGACCTGGCTAAGGCGAAAGCCATCGCTGCACAGGGCGGTGCCGTTGCGACGAGCATTGTTGAACTGGCGGGCACTGTCGATGTGCTTCTATCCTGTTTGACCAACGATGAAGCAGTTCGGAGCGTGTATACGGGCTCCGAGGGAGTTCTTGCTGGGGCACGCCCGGGAACCGTCGTGCTAGAGATGAGCACGATCTCTCCTGAAAGCTCACGCGAACTGCACAGCCTTGGTGCCGAAGGGAGCGTCGAAGTATTGGACGTTGCCATCTCCGGCAGCACACCTGCCGCTGAAAAAGGTATCCTCACCCTGCTGGTAGGCGGCGACGAAGAACTGTTCCACGCCGCCGCGCCGATATTCCAGGCGATTGCAAAACAATGTTTTCTTCTGGGCGGTCCTGGCTCCGGAACTGCGATGAAGCTGGTCGTCAACACGCTGTTGGGTGTTGGCATGCAGGCCATCGCCGAGGCTGTGGTACTTGGGGAGAAGGCTGGTCTTGAGCGCCCGCGGCTGCTCGAAGTCTTAGCGCAGACAGCTGTAATTGCTCCGGCTCATGTGGGAAAGCTGGCGAAGGTCGCGCTCAACGATTACAGTCCGCAGTTTCCACTGAGCCTGATGAACAAGGATTTTCAGTTGATTCTGGAGGCGGCGGCACAAGAGCGTATCTCCATGCCGACGACAGAAGCGGCATTTTACGTCAATTCAGACGAACTGGTGAACGGTGATGAAGAGGACTTCTCCGCTGTCCTGCGGCGAATGGAAGAAGTTGCAGGTATCGCAGATGTTCACTCGGCGCGGTGACGAGTTGAAGACCAGTAACGCTTACCGTCCACTGGGCGGCAGTCTTTGCTTGCGGTCGCAAAACTTTGGACAAGAATTTTGCGGCCGACAAGTCCGAACGCTACGAATCCGAGCATACTGCTTCGCTTAGCTTGCCCGGGGAGGCGAAGCCTACCTCGCCTTCCGGCGACCTGTCTCGCGCACGAGCGCCAATCCCGTTGACTCGCGAATGATCAGCTCTGGCTCTACCGTGATGCGCTTCGGGCAGTAATCCGAGCGCGGCCGGGCAATGCGTCGTAGCAAGCTCTCGGCCGCGATCACACCCATCTTGCGGAGTGGTTGTCTTACAGTGGTCAGACCGGGATTTTGGAACGCGGCACTCTGGATGTCATCAAAACCGACGACCGAAACATCATCGGGAACCCGGAGTCCGGATTCCCGCAGGGCGCGGATGGCACCGATGGCCGAGATGTCATTAAAACTGAAAAGCGCTGTAAAGGGCTCGTGCTTCGCGAGCAATTTCTGAGTTACGTGGTAACCCAAATCTGGTGTCGGTACATCTCCTCGCAATTGAGTCGTGAGTTCGGGGTGAATGGTCAGGCCAAGCCTCAGCGCCGCTTCGCGGATTGCATTCCAGCGTACCTCAGTGTCGGAACTGAATTCCTGGCCTTTGATGAATGCCACCCGCCGGTGCCCCAGTTTCACAAGGTGTGCGAGAGCGAGTTCAGCGGCCCGCGCGTGGTCCAACAAGATGTTCGTCACCCCCTTCACTTCGTTGTGGCCGGAGATGGTCACGACCGGGACGGGTAGATCGTCGTGGGTCCAGGGCGTGTCGACAGCGATCAGGCCATCCGCGGCGCGCGCGAGTAGAAGGCTGGGATATTCGTCAATCAGATCCTGCCGGTGCCGATGGCTGGCTACAAAATAAAAGTAGCCTTCGCGCAGCAGGTGGTCTTCGATTCCGCTCATCACCATCGCAGCATAGCCCTCGCTCACCTCAGGCACGAGCACGCCGATTATGAAACTCCGTTGTGTACGCAACGACCGTGCCAGGAAGCTGGGGCGATAGTTGTACTTCCGCGCCGCTGCGAAGATCCGCTCCTGGGTCTCTCGAGGAATGGAATCCGCCACGGCTGACCGGTTCATTACCAATGAGACAGTTGCTGGAGAAAGCTGAAGATGGTCAGCCAGAGATTTCAGACTCAACCTGGATCCCGGCTTCGGGGCACGAGGCGGGGAGGCTCGCTTCTTTTTTTTACCGGGCACGCAGCGCAGTGTCCCATAAGCTTAGCCGGCAGGCAAGCGTTGAGGCCACATGGACGCTTTCCTATTTCACATGTGTTACGCGTACCTGGCGCCGTTCATGGCATCCCACAATCGAGTGGCGCAGTAGAGGCCGAATCTCTCGAGGAAAAGGCGGAAGGTGGGCATCTCAGTTGTGTCCCATCCGTGACTCTGATAATCCAACTCGCTCGCGATCTGCAGGCTTCACTGTAGTATCAACTCTTTTCTTCGCCACGTCCGATTTCGCCACGTCCAATATGGACATTTGTCTTGACACTCACACTTACATTCGTGCGATGATAAAAGCCGTTTTTGAGCAGGTAAAGCGATTTAGTAGAGACTCTAGTAGTGTGCCCTATCGCACCGAAACCATGTCGTTTCTTCAGGGAGCGCCAAATGAATTGTTCCAGTTTTTCTCGCCGGATGACCTTTCTGATTTTTTCCTCAATTCTTCTAGTCCCGCTAGCCCAGGCGCAGTTTCGCGCCTCCCTCCGCGGAACGGTGACTGATCCCCAAGGCGCCGTGGTTTCCGGCGCGACCGTGACTCTGGTGGACACGGACACGAACCGTACCGTGGTGTCTACTTCCGACGGCAATGGCATTTACAACTTCAACGCGCTCCCGCCCGCACCCTACCGACTCACGGTGGAGCACGAGGGGTTCACGAAGAAGGTTCTTGAGCACGTGCAGATCATCGCCGAGCAGCTCAATTCGCTGGACCTGCAACTGGATGTAGGCCAAGTTCAGACAACCGTGACTGTGTCGGGCACGACCGAAGCACTGGACACCGAGACGGCCACGGTGAGCGGCACCATCACCGACAACCAGATCCAGCACATGCCGTCGTTCAATCGCGATATCTTTCAACTGGCGCAACTGGCGCCTGGTGTTTTTGGAGATGCCTCACAACAGGGTGGCGGCGGGGGCTTCGAGTTGCCTGGAAACCAGGGACCCGGCTCCAGCGGTGGTAATGGTGTTTTCCAGACCGAGAATGGCCCGCAGATCCAGAATGCAGGTGGCCAGTATGAGACCAACAGCATCACCGTCGACGGCGTCAGCACGGTGAGTGCGGTGTGGGGCGGCACGTCCATAATCACACCCAGTGAAGACTCGGTGGGGGAAATGAAAGTCGTCTCCAACAGCTACGATGCCGAGAACGGCCGGTTCAGCGGCGCGCAAATCCAGGTCATTTCCAAGGGCGGCACCAACCAAGTCCACGGCAGCGCATTCTTTAAAGCATCACGGCCAGGACTGAACGCCTATCAACGATGGAACGGCATCGGTTCCAATCACGCAGGCACCCCTGCGGACCGTGGCCTAAACCGTGATAACGACCGTTTCAATAACTACGGCGGCAGCCTGGGGGGGCCGATCTGGAAGAACAAGATATTCGCCTTTTTCAACTTTGAGACCAGTCCGAGTGCCGCCAGCACCACGGCGCAAGGCTGGTATGAGACGTCGCAGTTTGATTCCTCGGCCGCAACGCCTGGCAGCGTTGCGGCACGGTATCTGTCCTTTCCGGGCAACGCAGTTCACGCAAGCGCGATCATCCCGCGTACTTGCATATCCATCGGGCTGGTGGAAGGGGTGAACTGCAATACCACGCCTGGCGGGTTGGATGTTGGCTCGCCATTGAAAACCGGGTTGGGCCTGCAAGATCCAACCTATGGCGGCGACCCCACTCATCCTGGCGTCGGCGGGGGACTCGACGGAATAGCGGATTTGGCACTCTTCAACACATTGAACCCGACGAAAATATCAGAGACTCAATACAACGGGCGCGTGGACGCCGATGTCACCCATAAAGACAGGGTCAGCTTCGCGCTTTACTGGGTGCCACTGACAACCACCAATTTTAACGGCCCTATCCGTTCGCAAAACTTCTGGCACCACGACCAGCTCAACTTTGCATATTCGCTCATATGGAACCATACGTTCTCGCCAACATTGCTCAATCAGGCGCGCGCCAATGCGGCGGGCTGGCACTGGAACGAGGTTAGCAGCAATCCCCAGGCGCCTTTTGGATTGCCCCAGGACAATATCGATGCCATCGGCAGCTCCGTGGGCGCGACCCCCGCAACGCCTCAGTTCTTCGGAGCTCCGGGACCGAGCAACCTGAACCAGTGGACGTATACCTTCAACGACGTCCTTACCAAGATAGCCGGCCGTCATAGCATCAAGACCGGCGCCGAATTTACCAGGCTCTTTTACTTGAATAACGCCGTTTATGCGGCGCGGCCGGGTTATGGTTTCCATAACCTATGGGATTTTGCCAATGACGCTCCTTTTGCCGAGGGGGGCAATTTCGGGGGCCAGTTCAATTCCAAGACCGGCATTCCCTTCGCTAACCGCCAGGATGATCGCGTAAACCTATGGGGCGTGTTTGTTCAAGACGACTTCAAAGTCCGTTCGAACCTGACCATCAACCTGGGCCTGCGCTGGTCTTACTTTGGAGCGTTATACGCGAAGCAGAACAACCAAGACGTAATGCTGTTCGGACCGGGCGCGCAGGCGCTGACGAATCTGCACATCCGCATAGGCGGACACCTTTACACTCCGCAGAAGAACAACTTTGGTCCGGTAATCGGATTCGCGTGGTCGCCGAGCCAATTTCAGAGCAAGCTGGTATTCCGCGGCGGATTTGGCATCAATTACAACCAAAACGAAATCGCCATCACAGCAAACGGCTACGGAAATCCGCCCAATGCCGTGTCTCCTTTCTTTCACTGCGACTTTCCCTACACCACCAACCCCTCGTGTGCCGGTACTGGAATTCTTTACGAAACCGCCACCAATGTTCGCTCTCTCTTTGGATATGCACCGAATCCAGCAGCGATCACAACTTTTAGCCCCGGCAACCTGCCGCTGGGTGGGAACGCCTTTATCACCGGGTTCCCAGCGAACCCGAAGACGATCGCCAACTATCACTACTCTCTAGACATGCAAGATCAGTTGCCATACAACTCTGTGTTCACCGTCGGCTACCAGGGCAACCAGACACGCCACCTGCTTGTGCACAATAACTGGGACGCGATCGGCGCGGCCAATGGGCTGGCGATGAATCCGTTGGTCAATACCGTGAACTTCTGGCAGAACACCGGCACAGCGAATTACAACGCTCTGCTCGCCAGCTTCACGCACAACTTCTCTCACACCTTCCAGGCATCAGCGCAATACACTTGGGCGAAGGCCATGGACGAGAATTCAGGCCCGTATTATGAGGATCCCTACCCATTTAATACGGCTGCGGCCTACGGACGGGCTAACTATGACGTGCGGAATGCGTTCAAGCTCTTCGGATTGTGGCAGCCCGTATTCTTCCGAGGCAACCATAGTTGGCTGGAGAAGGTCGCGGGTGGGTGGTCTCTGAGCGGCATTTGGAACATACATTCAGGGTTCCCATGGGACCCGTTCTACGGCGTCAATGGTGCTGGCGTGTACTATGGAGGCAGTGGTTACGGTACACTTCGTCCCGCTGCGGTTCTACCTGGGGCGGGCACAAGCACCTCCAATAGCGCATTCATGGAAAACACAAATCCGAATTATGGTGGAAACGGCACCAGATTCTTCGTGCCTCCGACGTTTGTTCAAGGGGCAACTTTTCCAGCCACCTCGCCTGCACCGAGACCTGGAATCCACCGCAACAGCTTGAACGGGCCCGGCTACAATGCCGTGAATGCAAGCCTTGCTAAGGCTTTCGGCCTCCCGAACAACCGTGTTCTCGGGGAAAACGCTAGGTTCGAAGTCCGTGCCGACGTTTACAACCTCTTCAACAAGTTGAACATCAACCCCCAGTCGATCGATGGCTTTCTGGGCTCGGTAAATCCGGACGGCACTTTAAGTGGAACCCCGAACGGCGACTTCGGCGTGGCGGGCAGCGCATTGGGCAGCAGGACGGTGCAGTTCCAGGCGCGGTTCAGTTTCTGATCCACAATGCGGACGCGCCCCAATTAACGGCGCGTCCGGCTTCCCACCTCGATTGTGAAAATGATGAGAGATAAGACTCTCAGCGGCTCTGTATTGCTTCGTTCCCGGCTGAAAGTTTCGTCTTGTTAGGGTCCGGTTTGAACCCGATTCGATCGAGCATGGGCTTGATCTCCGGGTTCGACATGAACAACTTCCAGATCAGTCCCGTGCGGTAATTTTCGATCATGACCGTAATCGGCGCCTGGTTCAGTCCCATGAAGATCGGGGACACCCAGTCCTGGCTCAAATTGATCGCATCGCGCGGGCCATAGACTCCCCAGACCTGATCTCCCAGATCACGGTAAACATGTTTGAGCATTGCCAGGGAGGCTTCGGGCGTATAGGGGAAAGATGAGAGCGCGCCCGTGAAGGTCATAGTGCCGTCGTCAACGCTTAACGTCGGTTCGTGGGGCAGATAGCCATCGGGACCATCGCTCGCAGTCAGGCCCCAGAAGTTGGCGCCATATCCCGCATAGTGACCAGGGTCTCGCAGGCAGTAGGCGAGATTAATGCGCGCCATGTTGCGGTTGTTCTCGAAATAGTCGGTGTAACGATCGTGAATGCCGCGGGGATCGAAGCCCATATAAGAATAATGAGCGAAGAAAAGCGGGCCACCGGAGCCAACTCCGACATCCAACTTGATCCCATAATAGGTGTGGCCGTTTGTGTACTGTTCTCCTTCGCTTGATCCTGACCATCCACGCCGGTATTTAGCTCCCGCCGCGCCCTGGTTTGCCCAGCCGGAATAGTAGAGTTCAGCAGGCACAGCATGTGTGGGAGAAGCAACTGCCAGCAGGTAAACGATCATGGCTTCGTTGAATCCGGTGAGCCGGTGATTGATATACCAGGACCATTCCGGCGACCAATGCCAATAAAGAGCATCGCTTTGCGGCGAGCGGCGGTACCAGTCCCACTCCACGGTTTCCCAAAGGTGTGAAATCCGCGCGAATAGATTGCGCTCGCGCTCGCTTGGGCCTTTGAAATATTGCCGTGCGGCGAGCAGGCCCTCCATCAGGAATGCGGTCTCGACCAGGTCGCCACCGTTATCAAACATATCGAACACAGGAAGCGTCTGACCGGTTTCACCGTCCATAAAATGGGGCCACACTCCGTGATAGCGAGGCGCACTTTCCAGAAAACTAACGATTTTTGCTAGGCGCTCAAGACCCTGATCGCGACTGATGAAGCCGCGATCCACTCCAACGATCAAAGCCATGATTCCAAAACCGCTGGCGCCGGTGGCGACAATGCGATCGTCGCCTGGGATATTTTCCAGTGTCATTCCTGCTACTGGGTGAGCGCCTTCCCAGTAGTAGCGAAAGCAAGCTTCCTGCAACATGGTGAGAAGCTCCTCATCGCTCATGGATCTGGTGGTGCCGGTGACGGATTCTGAAAAAGGGGACTTGCGGTACCGACGGTCTGACGCTGCAATTTTGTAGAACGCCGTTTGCCCCGTTTTGTCGAGGTAGTCCGTGTAGCGATTGATTCCGGGGACTTGAATTCCGATTGGCTGGAAATCGCGATTGTCCCATGAACGATAAATCACGTAGCGCTGCAGCTCTGGTGCCTCGACGGGGTCCCATCGAATGTCTATATGGCGTTCATAACTCTCTGCGGAAAGGTTTCGCGGAGCTGGCAAATTTGACGTGGGTTCCGAAGCGGTCGTACTTGAATCCGCGGCATTATCGATTTTGATCTCGTCGATGATCAAGGTGTGGTCCGCAGAATCCGCTGCGTCTTGCACAAAGACAACCCTCTCTGTCCGGTCAGGCTGAAACGAATGAATGGAGCCGGTCTTGAACTCCTGCAGCGGTATTCGAACCTGGACCCATTTCCCTGCTGGGAGATCTTGGACGAAGCTCTTCAGTTTCAGAGGTTTCGAGAAGTCCCTGTTTGCGTCAGAAAGTTGAATGAGTGGCAGGTCACTGGCCGGAATGCCCTCTTCTGAGAAACACCAGAAGTAAAGCACGTCGCCACCAAAACTGATCTGGCGATTTCTGAAATTGATCGCACGAACGCTGGCTTCCCATCCGCCATCCGGAACCGAGCGCCACTTCAGGCGCAAAGCGTTTGGCGGGGTATAAAAAACAGTCTTGCTGACTGGGAGCTTCCCATGATCCAGTTCGAGCGTGGAAGGAGCCGACGCTTTGCCCGCGCTGTAATAGTACGCATCGGATTCGACGCTATTGTCGAAGAGAATGTGCCGGTAGTATTCGGTATCTCCGGAGGCGGAACCGGACAGGATCAGCAGCCAAAGTAAACCGAGGAATCGGACGGAAATACCGAGGAAGTACGAAGCCCTTGATTCAACGCTCATTCATCGAAATGCTATAAGGATCTCCAACTCGGCGCAAATCGCAATTCTCCTGCTGCGCACTCCCAAAGGCACCGCTGCGGTATCGATGGCACTCGGATCATCCCTCAGTCTAATGGACAGCGTATATTGTTCTGTCTCGTGGACCCCTCGGACGACCGCTGGGAGTTGTTCGGCAACCGCCCCCAGAGGTGCGGCTTTGTATTTTTATGGTGTTGAATCGTTGCATCGTAAAGTTTGATCGAATAGCATGTTCCTTCAAGCTAGCTGGGAGGCGGGTCCATCAATTTGCGAGCACGTGAATTCCTGCTAGTTTTGCTCCTATTACCCAGCGCGACTCTCGCCCATGGAGTGTCTGAACGACCGGCATTCGACAACAGCTTAAGTTACCGCTCCTTTTACTATAGTGAAGGAACTTTCGTCTCCCCTAGTGAACTGGAACTTATCGACAGAAAGATCCCAACTGATGAAACTCACTATGTCAGTCCGCCCAACTCTCTGCGCCTTAAATGGCAGTCACAGACTGGTGGCGACTGGTTTGTGAGCCTGAAGGTCAAGGCGCGTTACGGCACTGCCGATTTTTCAGGCAGTTCATTGTTTTTCTGGTGCTATTCAGAAACCGATCTTTCTGCAGATGAGTCCCCCGTGGTTTACTTGAAAGACGTAAACGACGAGGGTACGCCCAGCATCCGGCTCCTCGGTCATCTCGATAGCCTTCCCGCCCGCAAGTGGGTAAGAGTGAAGTTGCCCTTCGATTCTTTCGCGGGGACTGTCAGGAACACGCGGCCGACACAGTTCGATCCCCGCCGCCTTGCAATCATAACCATCCGTCAGGGGCTGGACGACGGGAAGCCGCATACGATTTACGTCGACGAGATCACGGTTGGCGATGACTTGGCGGATAACCACAAGAACCCCACGGCACCTTCCGGCCTCAATGCGAAGGGCTATGACAGGCACATTGATTTGACCTGGACTGCCAGCAGCGATGCTGATTTACGGTATTACAAGATTTATCGCTCCTTCGACGGGAAAACATACACCCCAGTCGGTATTCAGAAAGCGAGCGCCACTCGATATGAGGATTTCCTCGGTGAAAGCGGCAAATCTTCTTTTTATAAGATTAGCGCCGTAGATGTGAACTACGACGAGTCACCTCTCTCCGCGGAAGTAAAGGCATCCACCCGCGCAATGAGTGATGAAGAGCTTCTTACCATGGTTCAAGAAGCCTGTTTCAGATACTACTGGGAGGGCGCTCACCCGGTAGCCGGCATGGCGATTGAAATCTTGCCTGGTGATGAAAACCTGGTCGCAGTGGGAGCTTCCGGTCACGGAATTATGGCGCTGCTAGTCGGTGTTGAGCGCGGCTTCGTTACCCGGGAGCAAGCCGTCGAGCGTATGCTGAAGATCACTCGCTTCCTGTCCAAGGCGGATCGATTCCATGGCGCATTCCCACATTTCCTGGACGGCAGAACCGGAAAAATAATTGCGCGCTTCGGGAAATACGACAACGGCGGCGATCTGGTCGAAACAGCATTCCTGATGCAGGGACTTCTGGCGGCGCGACAGTATTTCACTCGGGATACCGCGGAAGAGCAGGAGATCCAGAAAAATGTCACCTCACTGTGGAGGTCAGTCGAATGGGACTGGTACCGCAGCGACAGCACCAGCAATTTTCTGTACTGGCACTGGTCACCCGATTACGGCTTTTACCTGAATCATCCGCTGATCGGATGGAATGAGACGATGATTGTCTATCTGCTTGCGATCGCGTCGCCTACTCATCCCATCCCGGCTACCATTTATCACACCGGTTGGGCGGGACAGTCGGAGCAGGCGGTGCAATATCGCCGCTGGTGGAGTCGAACCACTCAAGGCGATCACTACGTCAATGGAAATAGCTATTACGGCATCAAGCTCGATGTCGGAGAAGGAAATGGGGCAGACCTTTTTTTTACCCACTATTCGTTTCTGGGTTTTGATCCTCGCGACAAGAAGGATGCTTACATCAACTATTTCAAGAACAATCGCAATATTGCGCTGATCAATCACGCTTACGCTGTAGCCAACCCTGGGAAGTACGTTGGCTACGGGGATAATTCGTGGGGACGTTCCGCCGGCATCAATGCGGCCGGCGGGCGGGCCTACCCGCGAGACGACAATGGAACGATCACCTGCACGGCGGCGCTCGCTTCGTTTCCGTACACCCCCCTCGAATCAATGAAAGCACTGAAACATTTCTATCGAGATCTCGGCGGAAAGCTGTGGGGAATTTATGGCTTTCGGGACGGCTTCAATCTTTCAGAGGACTGGTTTGAGGACGTTTACATGGGACTTAATCAGGCTCCCATTGCCGTGATGATTGAGAATTACCGGTCCGGTCTTACTTGGAAGCTCTTTATGTCGAATTCGGAAATCAAGCCAGCGCTGGACCGGATCGGCTTCCAACCAGATTTGGGAAATAAGGCTTCCACCAATCAATAAGGTTCTGAGATTCGCGAACCTCTGCGTATTCCGCGAGGGCGTCAGACAGACTGTCGAAGTTCGCCCCGACCGGACAGGTCTCCTCTCCTGTGGAAGTCACTCCGCTGCTCGGCGATATCCGTTTTCTGTTTGAGGTTCAGGCTTGCCCATATAATTCAAGGACGATGTCCAGTTTCGATTACTCGGCAATGCTAGAAGTGGCGATCGCGGAAGCTCGTAAGGGGCGGGCAGAGGGCGGTATTCCTATCGGCGCCGCAATTTTCGACGCGAGCGGCAGACTTGTTGGCGCCGGCCACAACCGCCGCGTACAGAACGGCGATCCGTCGCTGCACGGCGAAACCGACGCATTCCGCAACGCGGGACGCCAGCGCAGCCATCGCAACCTCATCATGGTGACTACACTCGCGCCGTGCTGGTATTGCAGCGGGTTGGTGCGACAGTTTGGCTTTGGCACGGTGATTGTAGGAGAGAGCCGAAATTTCCAAGGCGGCCTCGACTGGCTGCGCTCGCTCGGGGTCAAGGTGATCGATCTCGACTCACAGGAATGCGTCTCGATGTTGAGCGAATACATTCGGGCAAATCCTGCCGTGTGGAACGAAGATATTGGGCTAGAGTGACCACTAACTCCCTGCGGCACACGGCCCCAAACACCGGCCCGTACCGGCGATGTAGAGATAATCTGCTCTGTAGCTGGTGTATTATGTTTGCCACGTTTCATCCGCTTCGCTGGACGCCGCCACTCCTGGGAGAAAAACCGCATTCCATGAAACTTGATAAAGAGTTATTGCAGAGTCTTCCCAAAGTCCTTTTGCACGAGCATTTGGATGGTGTGCTGCGACCTCAAACCGTCATTGAGTTGGCAAGAGATGTGGGATACGCGGAACTTCCGACAGCAGATCCCCAAGCATTAGCGCAATGGTTTCATCAAGGTGCCAATCAGGGCAGTCTGGCCAAATACCTGGAGGGCTTCTCACACACCATCGCAGTGATGCAAACCGAGGAAGCGCTACAGCGCGTGGCGTACGAACAAGCCGAAGATCTGAGTCGAGACGGGGTTGTTTATTTTGAAACCCGCTTTGCGCCGGTCTTTCATGTCCAGAAAGGATTGACCCATCAGCAGATTGTCACGGCCGTGTTGAAAGGACTGGAACGAGGACGAAAAGACTTCGGAATTTCTTCGGGGTTGATCATTTGTGCGATGCGTAACATGGACACCTCGCTTGAAATGGCGGAACTTGCAGTCGATTTCCGTGCGCGCGGCGTTGTCGGCTTCGATCTGGCGGGCGAAGAAGGTGGCTATCCGCCGAAGAAGCATGTGGACGCTTTTCATTACATCCAGCGCGAGAACTTCAACATCACGATTCACGCCGGCGAAGGTTACGGAAAAGAATCGATCTGGCAGGCGATTCAGTATTGCGGAGCGCACCGCATCGGGCACGGGACGCGGCTGATCGATGACATCGCCGTTGTGGACGGCAAAGCCGTGAAGTTGGGCGATCTGGCTCAATACGTTCTCGACAAGCGCATCCCGCTGGAGATTTGCCTGCTGAGTAACGTTCACACGGGCGCTACGCCGAGTTTGGCGGAGCATCCGTTCAAAATTCTTTACCAGGAGAAATTCCGTGTCACCCTGAACACGGACAACCGCTTGATGAGCGATACAACGATGAGCCAGGAATTCGAAGCCGCCGCAGACACGTTTGGCCTGTCGTTGGACGACTTTGAGAGGATAACAATCAATGCGATGAAGAGCGCCTTTTTGGCTTATAAGGAGCGCATTCATTTCATCTATTCCGCCATCAAGCCTGGTTACGCCAGGATCCGGGAATCGATCGGGACAAAGTGAACTGATAAGTACCTACCGCCAAAGCTAGATTTAAAATGTTATCTGGACAGGGCTGCTAGCGTCTCGGCAAGCACGAGGGTTCCCCGCGCGATATCTTCCGGGGCCGCGTACTCGTCAGGTCTATGGCTGTATCCATTGCGGCAGGGGATGAACAACATTGCGACCGGAGCGATGCGTGCGATGAAAAGCGAATCATGATAAGCACGGCTGATCATCGGAAGAAAGTTCAGCTCGTACTTACGGCAGGATTGAGAAAGCGCCTCGACTACTGCGGGAGCACAGTCCGCCGGCGCGTCGGCGTTCAACAACTCGTTGTCAATCGATACCTGCCGCTTGGCCGAAATCGAATCAGATGAGGTTTCAATCGTGCGGAGGACGATGTCGCGCCTTTGAATATCCGTGTCGCGGACGTCCACGCTCAAGCGAACCCGGTTAGGAATGCTATTCACCGCGCCGGGGAATACCTCGCAGATGCCTACTGTTGCAACCGTGTCAATCGCTCCGCTAGTTCGTGCTGCGCTCTCAATCGCCAGAATCAGCTCAGCGGCCGCGCAGAGAGCATCGTGGCGGTCGACCATCAAGACTCCTCCGGCGTGTCCGCCCGAACCCTCGATCACAATGCGCAGACTCGCGGGCGCAGCGATTTTTGTGACGATGCCGAGAGGCGTTTGCTGGCGTTCCAAAAGTGGTCCCTGCTCAATGTGCAATTCGATAAATGCCTTGTAGTAACCACTCGGCAACTTCACTTCTTCGAGTTCGCCCGCGAAACCAGACTCACGGCGGACCTCATCGAGCGTGGCGCCGTCGTTGTCGGTTAGTTGTTTTGCTGCATCCGGAGACAGCGTGCCAGACAGGAGCCTGCTTCCGAGACACCCGATTCCGAAACGCGTCGGCTCTTCAGAAGTGAAAATAATCAACTCAATCGAATGCTTTGGACGAAATCCATTCTGCCGCAAACTTCTTATCGCTTCTAACCCTCCCAGCACTCCTACGACACCGTCGAATTTTCCCGCGTTCGGAATGGCGTCGATGTGCGAGCCGGTGCCGACAACTGGCACCGCCGGGTCAGAACCGTTCCAGCGAGCGAAGATATTTCCGACGGCGTCCTGGCGCACCGTGAGTCCGGCTTCCTCACAACGCGCTTTCATCCATGCGCGAGCCTTGAGATCCGTTGGAGTGAAGACGATTCGCGTCACGGCAGGAGCTTCAGCATCAGAGAATGAAGCTAGTTCATCGATTTCGGACAGCAGGCGATCTCGGTCGATAGTCAAACTCATCGCTGAAGGCCTGCCAGGGGATGCCGGTTCCAATCCTTGTATATGAGATATTTTGCCGGCACCTTGCCAATCGCTCCGAACCACTGCGGGCACCACGGTCCCATCCAGATGAAGTCTCCAGCTGTCACTGGATACCAGGAATCGCCGAGCCGGTAAATTCCGCCGCCTTCGAGCATGATGAGGCCGTGCTCCATCACGTGCATTTCGACCATGCTCAGCGAGGCCCCCGGCTGGTAGACCATCGTGTTCACTGCGCAGTCGAAACTCATCTCATCGGGAAGGAGACATTTAACCTGCAAGCTGGGATCGTCTCCCAGCGGATGCGGGGAGACCGCATCTTCGTTCGAAACGATCAAACGTGGTGACTCGACCGAACCGAGGGCCTGATAGGGCTTCTCGATGACGGCGACGCGGCTCACCTTCGTAGCCACCACTCGATGCCGCAGTCCTTCGGGAAGAAAGGCGTAACCGCGCAAACCCAATTCGCTTGATTTGCCGTCAACTTCCAACTTCACGCCGCCCTCGATCACAAAAATGAAGCGTTGCGCAGGCGTGCTTCCTAGTTCTCCTCCTGCTTCAAACTCAGCGGTGTACTCCGTGAACCCGGCGCCCAATGCTGGACTGACATGCACAATTGCGGAGCACGCCTTCATTCCCGGCAGAGTTGTACGCACAAAAGTGTCGGCAGTCAGCAGTAAATGGTTCGCTTGTTGGGAGCTTCGTGTGCGGCCAAGATTATCCACGGTTTATCCTTTGTTGAAATTCGGGCGAGGCAGCCAATTGATCGAGAAGATGCAATCCGCACTCGATTGCCTTCTCTACGTCCTCGACTGCGACCGATTCCGCCGGATCATGGCTGATACCGCCCGGAGTGCGCAGAAAAATCATCGCGGCAGGAATTTTTTCCGCCATGATCATGGCATCATGACCGGCGCCGCTCGCCATGCGATGCGGCTTGCATCCTGTCTTGAGGATTGCCTGTGCTATCTCATCATTGAGGAACGCATTCATTGCGACGGAGCGCTGGCTTAAGAGCGTATTCTCCCGCACAGACAATCCGCGGCGCGCAGCAATTTCTTCAGCCTGGCGACTAAGATCAACCACTGCGCGAGTTCGAATCTCGTCGGAACTGTGACGCACGTCGAGGCTCAGCCAAGCTTCCCCCGCGATCACGTTCACCGCTCCAGGCTTGGCTTCGATCTTTCCGACAGTCGCGACCAAACCAGGGATTCCCTGAGCCACGTGCTCCACTGTGCCGATCCATTCCGCCGCGCCTGCGATCGCGTCGCAGCGTAGGTGCATAGGCGTTGTCCCCGCATGGTTCGCGCGGCCGAGAAACGTGAACTCCAATCGGCTCTGGCCGGCAACGGCCTCTACCACGGCGAGTGGCAAATTCAGTTTCTCCAAAACCGGTCCCTGTTCGATATGAAATTCAAGGTAGCCCAGCGTATCGTTCCCGAGTTCAGCCTGAGGAATTTCTTCGGGATTCAGCCCAAACTCTTCGATCGCTTTCCGCACGGAGATCCCGTGCGCATCACGAATTTCCAGAAGTTTGTTATCCAGCCTGCCAACCATGGCACGGCTGCCAATGAACGGAGTGTCGAAGCGTACTCCTTCCTCCTCAGAAAAGGCAACTACCTCAATGCCGAAACAAAACCTACGTCCCTGCAACTCTTCCAGCAACGCGATGGCAAGAACAACCCCCAATACGCCATCATAAGCACCGGCGTTAGGGACCGTATCGAGGTGTGAACCGATGATGAGGCGCGGAGCATTCGGCTGAACGGCCGGGTAAACTCCGCGGATGTTTCCGGCGGCATCCACTCGCGCAGGAACACCCAGCGATTGCATCCATCGGGCAATTTCCCGATGGCAATCGCGCATCGGCGGGGACAGGAAAGTCCGGCGCGTGCAATCTGGATCTTCAGTAAAGGACGCTAACCTTTTACACCGAGTGATGACTTCCTCTGCGCGACTTGTGGTCCGAGTTGTTTGCACTAGATTCTAGTTCTGGCGATGAATCGCGCTTTATTGAGGCCTAGGCTTCGCGTATAAGCTTCGCCGCCGCCCAGCCGAGGAAAACGAGGGCGACGAGGACCTCGAAAGCATATCTGTTCCCGTAGGTCGCAACGGGAAAGTGATTGCTGATCATGATAAAGACAACCGGGACTGCCATAAAAGTATTGTGTTTGGAGCGCAACTTGGCTTGAGCGCCCAGTGACGCGTCGAACTTAGCTTGGGCTGCCGCCGCCGCGACCATTTTGCGCTGGGCAGGAAGAATCCGAAACCAGACGTTCGCGGTCATGATCGTCCCGAACACCGCTCCGAGATGGATGTAAGCCGCTCTTCCGCTGAACACATGCATCAATCCGAACGCGAGTACGGCGACCATCAGGAGAGAGAATACAGCGAACACGGCTTCCGACCTGCCCAGAGGCGACCGCACCCCCAGATCGTAGACGAACCATCCGCCAGCCATCACAGCTAGTCCGATGGCAATGCCGAGGCCTTGAGAAATGTTCGCCACGTCCGCGTCAACAAGTCCGCTGCTGGAATAGTAGACAAGAAACAGCAGCACGATTCCGCTCAGCCAGGTCATCAATGCTTCCCAGCGGAACCAGTGGACTTGATCGGGCCCGACGTTCAAAGCCTTCTGCTTATCGACCGTGTAAAAACCGCCGCTGTGGACCATCCATACCGACGAGCTTGTGCCAATCGCTGCGGTGTTCTTTGAGAGCCGGCTGAATTGGCCGTCCAGCCACGTGAAATAGTACGTCTGGCCGACCCACATGATTGCGGCAAAAACGTGGAACCAGCGCACCAGAAGGTTGAGCCATTCGCGGATTGACGAGGTCACCTTATCAACTCCATCGCTGGAAGCGGTTGAATTCAGCTTCCCCGGTAAGTCGTATACCCGTTTGGGCTCAGAAGCAGCGGAATGTGAAGGTGCGACTCGCCATCTCGCGCATGGAACGTGACTTCCACCACCGGATGCAGTGCGTCGATTTTTTGCAGCGCGTAGTAACTCCCAGTGTCAAAACTCAAACGATAAACTCCTGCGGAGAGATCCTCTCCTTCCGGCAGCAACTGAGCACACCGGCCATCTTGACCGGTACGTGCCGAGGTCAACAGCCGCCAATCCGCGGATATGTTCTGCTTCTCCAGTCGCACCGACACGTTCTTGGCAGGCTTGCCAAGAACAATGTCCAGGATGTGGGTCGAAATGCGTTTCATCCTTGAAGCCATTTTCTCAGCCGGATTTCTGTAATCTGCCGCTGCTGCTCGGCTGCTTCGTGAAGTTCGGTTTCCGCGTCGTTCTTGAGGCGTCGCCCGAGAATCTCCAGAATCTCCGGTGCGGACTTACCCGTTGCGCACACAATGAAGATACGATTGAAGCGGCTTTCGTATTCTCGATTTGCATCCGTCAGAGCAATCTTCACAGCCGCCTCGGCGCCGGCTACATCCCGCTGCTCCTGCGACGACCATTCTACAGATTGGGCTGGCGGAGATTGTGGTTCCGGAGAAGACGGCCGCGACTCGCCGATTCGCGGATGACTCTGGAATGCTTCCATCCAGTCTGATTGTGGCAGGCTGCGCCACGTTTCGTTCGACGCCGCCACTAGCGCTCCTTCATCCGCGAACGGCCTTCGGGCTACCATCCCTTGCGCCCATGCCTTCGACCCGCAGCAGGGCAGAATCGCTTGCATGGCTTCGTCGAGCGGAAGGCGGTTCCATCGCGCTAGAGCATCCTTCGCCTCCCCGCGTTCCGCGCCTGGTTCCGAACTCAGCCGGTTCAAGAACTCAGCTACAAGATTGCCTGACACTGCTGCACGGTACTTCGCGGTGGATCGAATATCGTCAATCGGCCGGATCTCAGCAGCGACGACCTTTCTCGCCAAAAGCAAGAGCTCGGAATCGATAGCCTTTCCTCTCACGGTTTGCTCAGTCTCCGTCAGACGGAGCGGAACGGGCGCCACACTTCCCAGAGCGATGCGAACATCTTCAACCACACCATCCGCCATGCGACCCAGAGCCGCGATACACACTTTGGAGATAGCTTGTGCATTGCGAGCTCCCACCTTGTGGGCGTGGCTGAAATATCCCGCGAACCGACGCGGCAGGCACACAGCTTGAAGCAGCTCATCAGGCGCCAGCTGCGTTTTCTTATAGCTGGTGTGAAAGCTTGCGTAGGGCAGACGACGCTCACCTCGGACTGACACTAGAATCACTTCCGCGTCGTACACGAGCAGCGCAGGCAGCGAGTCCGCGGCGGGGGACGCATTGACGATATTGCCTCCAATCGTTCCGCGATTCTGGTTCGCGACCCCGCCGGTCCACCTCGCGGCACTCTGCAAGAGAGGAAACTCGCCTCCGACAATCGCGTGTTTACGCAGGTCGGTATAGGTGCATCCCGCACCGATCCGAATTTCTTCAGCCGTGACTTCAATGCGACGCAAGTCGGGAAGATTCCAAATGCTGACCAGCTTTCGTGCCGGAAGCTTTCCAGCCGCGTACTGCACCATCACATCTGTGCCTCCGGCAATCGGAACCCACACCCCCGGTTCCTTTGCCAGCAGCGAAACAATCGCATGCAGGTTGCCGGGCGCGATCAATTCGTAATCAGAGGGATTCGATCTCATGCCGTCGTCCTGCGGCGGGCCGCTTCCGCCACAGCGTCAACAATCTGGCTGTACCCGGTGCAGCGGCAGAGATTGCCGGAAAGCCCTTCCCGGATTTCTTCCATCGTGGGCTCGGGTGTTCCGTTCAATAAGTGGACGGCTGCGAGAATCATCCCCGGCGTGCAAATGCCGCACTGCGCCCCGCCGCAATCCAGAAAAGCCTTCTGCAAGGCGTGCAGCGTCTGACCCGGCGCAAGGCCTTCGATCGTAACCACGCTCGAACCTGCAGCCTGAAGCACAGGCACGAGGCAGCTATTCACGAGTATGCCGTCCATCAGCACTGAGCACGAGCCGCATTCTCCTTCTCCGCACCCTTCTTTCGTGCCGGTCAATTGAAGTTGTTGCCGTAAGACGTCTAGCAGGCGCTCCATCGGATAAACATGCACCGTCTTTGGCTCGCCATTGACCGTAAATGAAATCTCGGCCTTAGCGCGGCTCTCGCGAGAATCCTTCATCGCACTACGCCTGTGGAACTCACGCTGCTGTCTTGCGGTGTAGCTAGCCCATCTTTGTCCAGCCCCTCCATGATGTCTTCCGGAAGGAGAGGAATGGAATCGAAGGGAACTCCGAGCGCGTCTTCCACCGCGCTAACAATTGCCGGAGCAGGACCGTCCATCGGGAGTTCGCCGATGCCCTTCGCACCATACGCCCCGTAGACATTACCCAACTCTTCGAAGTACACGCGAATGGGAGGCAGGTCGCTCGACGTCGGCATGATGTAATTGGTCATCTGGTTATTTTGCATGCGTCCGTTTTGCCAAACCACTTTTTCATAGAGGCTGAATCCGATCGCCTGGGCGACGCCACCGATGATTTGGCCCCGCGCCAGAAGTGGATGCAGAACTTTGCCAACTTCCTGAAGCGCCACGAAGTCGTCCACCGATACGCTATACGACGTCAGATCAACCGTGACTTCCGCGATGTAGACCGCCCAGGCAAATGCCGCGTAGGCCTCCCCTCGATATTTTTGATCGTCCCAGAAAATATCGCTGGGAGCCTCGTAACGCGACCAGGAACGGAATTCGCCATGCTCTGCAACATAGTGCCGGCAGGCGGCTCGAAACTCGTCTGCGGTATAGGTGTCGCTCAGCAGATTGGACGAAATCAGTGTTTGCCGAATCCCCAAAGCCGCGGACTGCACCAATTTCCCAACCACCATTGCCGTGCGCGAGGCTACGGTCGGACCGCTGTTGGGAACTTCCAAAGTATCCGGCTGGGCCATGCTGACGTTCTCGTAAGGCAGGCCGAGAGCTTCGGCCGCAATCTGGCTGAGAACAGTGTTTGTTCCCTGGCCAAATTCGGTGCTCGAAACCAGCACGCGCACACTGCCGTCGGCACAACCTTCTACAGCGACTACGGAACTCAGATAGCGCTCGCCTGATCCCGTGAAACCTGCACCGTGCAGAAACGCAGCAATGCCCATGCCCTTTCTGGTTGTGCCGAGCCGATTCAGGTTTGCGAAGCGCTGTTTCTTAGAGTGATAGTCGGCAACTTCCAGTGCGCGGTCCAGGAGCTTCCCGAGATTAATCGGTTCGCGCACAACCTGTTCGGTGGTGGTGGCCTGTCCGGGCTGAAGAAAATTCCGGCGGCGGATCTCAACGGGAGAAAGGCCTACGGCTCGCGCGGTGCGATCCATGTGTCGCTCCATGGCGAACAGGCTCTGCGGCGCTCCAAATCCGCGAAAGGCTCCATGCGGCGGCGCGTTTGTAGCGACCGCCTTCGCCCGGATACGAACACTCGGCCAGTAGTAGGGGCCACCAGCATGAATCGCCCCGCGCGAAAGGACTACTGAGGACAGCGTTGCGTATGCTCCACCGTCAATCGTGAAGTCGATTTCCCCGCCCAGAATTTTGCCGTCCTTGCCGACGGCTGTCCGGTGGCGCGTGCGCGAGGGATGCCGTTTGGTAGTCGCCGCCATATCTTCCATGCGGTCATAAATAATTTTCACGGGTCTTCCGGACTTGATCGCCAGCAATGCGGCATGTGCGGCAATCATCGACGGATATTCTTCCTTCCCGCCGAAAGCTCCTCCGGTCTCCATCTGCACCACCCGAACTTTCTCCGCCGGCAAATCGCACAGAGTCATCAGCGCCTTGTGAATGTAGTAAGGACACTGCAGCGAGCCCCACACCGTGATTCCCTCGGCGGCATCAAAGGCCGCGATCATCCCGTTATTTTCGATGTAAAGCTGCTCCTGTGCACCCGTCGTGTACACACCTTCCACGATGTACTCGGCCTTTTCCCAAACAGCATCGACATCGCCTTTCTCGATCAGATAGGTTTTGAAGATGTTGTCCTCGCCCCAGACAATTTCGGATCGGCGCTCGCTTTCTTCAATCGTGAATATGGCGGGCAAAGGCTCGTATTCGATCGATACCGCTTCAACGGCCTTGGGTAGAAGATAGCGGTCCGGATGAGCCAACAACAGGATGGGTTCCTCGGGATGGTTGACGAATTCATTCGCCAGGCATGGCTGATCGTCTCCGATCAACGCGATACAATTCTTCCCCGGAATATCTTTCGCAGAAACGATCACGAATTCATCCCAGGCAATTCCAGAACCGAAGGTGATCTTTCTGATCCGGCCGCGGGGAATCTGGCTGCGAACCGTCGCTCCGAAAAGCATATTTGGCAGAACCATATCGTCGACGTACTGGGATCTGCCGGTTACCTTGTCGCGCCCCTCCTTGCGCGGAACCGACTTGCCGACGATGCTATTGCTGTTCATTATTCAATTCTTGGATCGGGGATAGTGTATGACAGACGAGGCTCACAAGTGGAATTGTCATTGCGCACAAACGCTCAAAGATTTCTTATCTGGCAAAACACATCCGAGCCTCGTTTATTCCAAGGGCAGGACAAGATTTACAGATTTGATTGGTGAATCGTGGGATATTCGCGGCCGCGAGGCTCGCCGGGAAACTCTCCTTCAGCAAAGACAGGACTCCCTCGCAGATAGGTGGCCTTCACCACTCCTCGCAGCGTTTCTCCCAGGTACGGAGAGACCGGATGCCGGTAGTACAATCTGTCTTCTGTCACAATGAATTCGCGGTCGGGGTCGAACACGACAAAGTCTGCGTCACATCCAGCGGCAATCCGGCCCTTGCGCGTGTCACAAGCGGCCAGTCGTGCCGGGGCCGATGCCATCCAGCGTGCCAGATCGAACAACGTGAATCCTCGCCGGCTAGCATCAGTCCACATCAGCGGCAGGGCTACGGAAAGACTTGCAATACCACCCCAGGCGGTTCGGAAATTGCCCTCGGCGAGACGCTTCATCGACGGAGGACACGGAGAATGGTCAGTCACCACCAGATCGATCGTCCTCTCTCTAAGGCCCTGCCACAATCTCTCGCAATTTTCACGGCTGCGAATCGGCGGCGCGCATTTGCTCAGCGTTGCGCCGTTCGCGATCGTTTCGGCGGACAAATGTAGATAGTGCGGGCAAGTCTCCACGCTTACTGCAAGGCCTTCGTCGCGCGCAGCGCGCAGTTCTGGAAGCGCCTGGCTGGTCGAGAGATGGACTATGTGCAAACGAAAACCGTATTCGCGACACAACGACAACATCAGCTGGATCGCAGCCAGTTCCGCTTCGTCGGGCCGCGATTGAAGGTAGGTTGAATAACGGCTCCAGTCTGCACTCGCCAGAGCGTCCGTTGCCAGATCAATTGGACCGGGAAGTTCCGCGTGTACCAGAAGCGGCAGTCCAGTCCGGGTGACGTGAGGCAGGGCTGATCGTAGCGGTTATCGTGGACGACCCCGCCCCACGCCGCCCAATCGACGCGGCATCTGCCTTGTGCAGCCGCACGCTTGGCCTCAAGCGCAGCGACATTCGTAGTCGCGGGAAGGCAGTTCAGGGGCATATCGACAAGCAACGTGTATCCACCTGCCGCCGCGGCTCGTGTTGCAGTTTCGAACCCCTCCCACTCTGCGCGACCCGGATCGTTGATATGCACGTGGGAATCGATGAGCCCCGGAAGAATGGCCGCTCCACCAAAATCATGGATCTTGTACCCCTCGCCGGGTACTTGATCAGGAGAGACAACAGCCTCGATTTGCTCTCCTTTAACCAGTATGGCGGCCGGGCGGATTCCATCCGGAGTGATTACCCGCCGAGCGACGAAGGCTTGCAAACTCAAAATGTCAGCTCCTTGTAAGATTGGCGCCTGGAAACAGAGGGTATCCCCACCGCTCCGCTTTTTACAACGCAACCGGGACAAAAGCATTTTACGAACTTCTGAGTCTCGGCTTATACTCCCTTCTCAGCGAGGCGGCTGCGGGAAGTCCATGTCGACTCATTTGCTGGTTCGCGGGTTGCTGATGCCGGCACACGCCTGATTACTTGCGCATAGATAGAGCGAAAACATGGACAATCCTTTCATGGCCCGCGCCATTCAGCTCTCAATTGAGAACGTCCTCTCGGGCCACGGCGGACCCTTCGGCGCAGTGGTGGTGAAAAACGGGACCATTATTGCCGAAGGCGCGAATCAGGTCACTTCCACGAATGATCCCACCGCGCATGCGGAAGTGCTCGCCATTCGCCACGCTTGCAAGGAGCTTGGCGTTTTTGATCTTGAAGGCTGCGAGATCTACACCTCGTGTGAGCCTTGTCCAATGTGCCTGGGGGCAATCTACTGGGCCCGCCTCTCTCGCGTTTATTTTGCCAATGCCGATGCAGATGCGTCCAAGATCGGATTTGACGATTCACTGATATACCGCGAACTCGCGCAACCACATTCGCAGCGCAAGATTCCGATGATTCAGATGATGCGTGAAGAGGCGTTGGCGGCGTTTCGGGCGTGGGAAAGCAAGCCCAATAAGATCTCGTATTGAGTCTGTTCGAACGCCCGCCAATCTCAGCCCGGGGGATGATTGATCGATCGCTACTTTAAACTCGCCGAGAATCAAACTTCCGTTAAACAAGAAATGCTGGGTGGCCTCACCACCTTCGTCACGATGGCTTACATCATCGTCGTGAACCCCCAGATTCTTGCTCAGGCAGGAATGCCGGCGGAGGGCGTGGTCTTTGCGACCTGTGTCTCCGCCGCAGCGGCCACGCTGGTCATGGGACTTTACGCCAACTATCCCATCGCGTTGGCGCCGGGAATGTCTCTGAACGCCTACTTCACTTATTCCGTTTGCATCGCCATGCATGTCCCCTGGCGTACGGCGCTCGCGGTAGTTTTTTGTTCAGGTGTTCTATTCCTTGTGCTCACCGTGACACGCGTTCGCGAACAAATTGTCAACGGCATGCCCGACTGCCTCAAGTACTCGACCGCCGCGGGCATTGGGATGTTCATCGCGTTTGTGGGACTGCGCAACGCAAAGCTCGTAGTGGCGAATGGAGCGACATACGTAGGCCTTGGCAGCTTCGCCGACAAAGAAGTGCAGACCGCCTGCTTTGGCCTGATCCTGACGCTGATCCTCATGTCACGAAAGTTTCCTGGCGCCATCCTGCTCGGCATCTTTGGTACCGCGGTGCTTGGAATGCTTCTCGGAATTACGATCATGCCAACAGCGATCTTCGCGATGCCGCATCCCTCCTCGACTTTCTTGCAGCTTGATTTTCGCGGCGCCAGCCACCTCGGCTTACTCGAAATCCTGTTCGCATTCCTGTTTGTGGATCTGTTCGACAACGTCGGTACTCTGGTGGGGGTCTGCGAACAGGGCGGCTTCATCAAAGACGGCAAGATTCCCCGCGTAGGCCGGGTTCTGGTTGCAGATGCCGTGGGAACCATTTTCGGTTCCTTGACGGGAACCTCGACGGTGACGAGTTACATCGAAAGCGCAGCCGGAGTTGCCGCCGGGGCTCGCACGGGTCTCAGCAACGTCCCCGTCGCCGCACTCTTCCTGCTGGCTACGTTCTGCTCGCCGCTGGCCACCGCGATCCCAGCCTATGCAACAGCTCCCGCGCTGATCTTGGTAGGCGTGCTGATGACGCAATCCATTGCACAAATCGTCTGGCAGGAATTCAGTGAGGCCGTCCCGGCATTCATCACCATGCTGGCCACGCCTCTTACCTTCAGCATCGCGACCGGCCTGAGTCTGGGATTAATCTCTTACACCGTCGTAAAAATTGCAGCCGGGAGGATTCGCGAAGTAAACGCGCTCATCTGGAGCCTCACAATCCTATTCATTCTGCGTTACGTCTATCTAGCCACGGCTTAGAAACCTGTCTCGGCTTGAGGGCTGTAGTTTGTGACGGCTACATTTTCGCCTCACCGTGGCTCCGTTGCCGATTACTCCCCAGTCGTGGGCTATCCGAAATTGAGCCCGGCCATTTCCATGACTTCCTTCGTCGATTTTCATCCCACCCATAGTAAAGTGGTAGTAGAGAAGATTCAGGAAGGACCCTTTTGAGTTCAAGTATTCGTAACATTGCCATCATCGCGCACGTGGACCACGGCAAGACCACGTTGGTCGACGCCATGCTGCAACAGAGTGGCACCTTTCGCTCCAACGAGCACCACGTCGAGCGTGTCATGGATTCCAACGAACTGGAGCGTGAGCGCGGCATCACCATTCTGGCCAAGAACACCGCCATCTTCTATCACGATGTAAAGATCAATATCGTCGATACTCCCGGCCACAGCGACTTCGGTGGTGAGGTAGAACGTGCGCTGAAGATGGTCGACGGCGTGATGCTGCTGGTAGACGCAAGTGAGGGCCCTCTGCCGCAGACCCGGTATGTGCTGAGCAAGGCGCTGGAGGCAAAGTTGCCGCCTATCGTGGTGATCAACAAGATTGACCGTGCCGATGCCCGTCCGCAGGAAGTGCTCAACGAAATCTACGACCTGTTTATTGATCTCGACGCCAAGGAAGATCAGCTGGACTTCCCCGTTTTGTATACGAATGCAAAAGCGGGGACGGCGACAACCGACATCAAAGGCGGTGGCGAGGACCTGCGGCCATTGTTTGACGCGATCCTGAGCACAATTCCGCTGCCCAAGGGCGATCCGGCGGGCCCGCTGCAAATCCTTGTGGCGAACCTCGACTACAGCGACTACCTAGGACGACTGGCCATCGCCCGCGTCTTTAACGGGAAGATGCATACCGGGGAAGAAGTTGCCATCGCCAAGCTCGACGGCACTCTCCACAAGACCAAGATCACCAAACTGTTTTCATTCTCGGGCCTGAAGCGGACTGACATCACGGAAACGGAACTGGGGGACATCATCGCGGTAGCGGGAGTCGAAGGAATCACGATCGGGGAAACTATTACCGAAGCGGAGAACCCCGCGCCGCTGCCACACATCGCGATCGACGAGCCAACGATCGCCATGCTGTTTACCGTCAATACTTCTCCGTTCGCGGGCAAGGACGGCGCCTACGTCACGTCCCGCAATTTGCGGGAGCGCCTGGAAAAGGAGTTGCTGACCAACGTCTCGCTGCGTGTGGAAGGGACCGGCGCCACGGATTCGTTCAAAGTGCTGGGGCGGGGAGAGCTGCAGCTTTCCATCCTGATCGAGATGATGCGGCGTGAGGGTTACGAACTCATGGTGGGCAAGCCCGAAATCGTCACGAAGCGGATTGACGGCAAGCTGATGGAACCGGTCGAGCATCTCACCGTCGATGTGCCGGAAGGCTTTGTGGGCGTGGTGATGGAACAACTGGGCTCGCGCAAGGGCGAGGTTGTGAACATGCACAATCACGGCTATGGGCGAGTACGCATCGAATTCCGCGTCCCCAGCCGCGGACTGATCGGCTTACGCAGCCAGTTGCTCACCGATACCCGGGGAACGATTGTGATGAATTCCCTGTTCGATGGTTACACAGAGTGGCAGGGCGAGATTCCCCACCGGCTTACGGGAGCGCTGATTGCGGACCGGGCGGGCGTTTCCACAGCGTATGCCCTGTGGGGCCTGCAGGAGCGCGGAGAGCTTTTCGTGGGACCCGGCGTTGAGCTGTATGAGGGCATGATCATTGGCGAGAACGCCAAGGACACCGACCTCGATGTCAACGCTGTGCGGGAGAAGAAACTTACCAACATGCGGGCCTCGACGGCAGACGAAGCGATTCGCCTGGTGCCCTTTCGCCAATTGAATCTGGAGCAAGCCATCGAATTCATTGCGGACGATGAGTTCGCCGAGATTACGCCAAAATTTCTACGCTTGAGGAAGAAAGTTCTCCAGTCGAACAGGCGCAAGAAGAGTGCGCTGGCGGCGGTAGAGGAATCGTGAAGTCCGGCGCTCATTCCAAAACGTCTTCCAAAGACAAGGACAAAGTACGGCTGCGCATGTTTCTTGTTCCGTGTAGCTGCGGAACGACGTTTGCGGTTTCGGAAGACTACGACCACCGAGGAACGACGTGGAGTCGATATCTTATTTGTCCTGGATGTGGAAAGCGCCATGATCCGAAGATCCGACTGCTGCAGATTGGATATCAACGCGAAGGATACTGGAAAGTCGACGGGTGTTAGCCCTGCTGTGGTCCCCTTGCCATGTAATCCGGAACCTCTGCCACCAGTGCCACCAGCAAATTGACAGGACTACTACACAAACCTGCTATACTTCTGCCCGCAATTGATCTGTTCGCCAGCTCCGGTCCCGATTTTCAGGAAGGTCCTTCCAACCTGCCAGTCCGCCGAACTGAGCTTGCACTCCGACAGCTCAATGCAGAGGCAGACGAGTGAAGAATATTTTTGTAGGGAATTTGAGCTTCAGCACTACTGAAGACGAGCTTCGGCAAATGTTCGAGGCATATGGGCAAGTGGACCGTGTCAGTATCATGACCGACCGCGATACCGGGCGCTCCCGCGGCTTTGGCTTCGTCGAGATGGCCAGCAACGAGGATGGAGAGAAGGCGATCACCGCACTTAACGGTTCCCAGACCGGCGGGCGCACCCTGAACGTCAACGAAGCGCGGCCGAAGACCGAACGCAGCGGTGGCGGGGGCGGCGGTGGACGTGATCGTGGAGATCGGGGTGGACGTGGCGGCGGAAGCGGACGCCGCGACCGTTACTAGAATTCTGCTCACTCCTGCCGAACTATCGAACTCTGGGCTCTTGTGTTGGAGTGCGCCCGTAGCTCAGTTGGATAGAGCGATTGCCTCCGGAGCAATAGGTCGGGAGTTCGAATCTCTCCGGGCGCACCAGGTTTCAACACCTTCAGACTGCCCTTTCGAGCCTATGTTCAAAACGTAACTAAGTGACTTCACTGTGCACCCCCCCTTTAGTCCGGGCCAGCAAGCTAGCGCCCACATTCCCAGTCTCATTTTTCTTCTTTCATTTTCTTGCAGACTAGTGTCGTGTGGCCGGTTTTTGAATCGATCACGGTGCTCGCCGGCATGCAACTGCAGGTCACCGTATTGGCATTTTCCTGCTTGACTATTACACAGTGTTCAATGATTTCGGCAGTGGATGGCGGCTGCTGGCTCCGGATGGGAGGCGGGGTCGCCGCAACCGGCTGTTTTTTCGCCGCGCAACCGGCCAGGAGCAAGCAAACCACGAGCCAAGCTTTCCTCATGTCCTTTGTTTTCGCTCTTTCCTGCCCGCTTCTCGATGGCAGTCTTGATTACACGGCTATCTGTGACGCACGGGTAAAATGGTAGCACGAGGCCAGATGTGAAAATACGGTCTGAAAAATGGAACTGAAACATGGGGACGACTCAGCGGCTCTTGACTGCGGTGATTGTGGTGGCAATTTGCTTTGCGGCGGATGAGCAATTCGGCGTTCCAACCCGAGAGATTCGTCGCGACGTGGAAGCATCGAGTGACAGGGCGAAACAGGAATTTGCACGGGAGCGTGCTTCACAGGCAGATCGAACCTGGGAACGAAGTCGGCGAGCGCCCCGATTCAGAACTGGATGAGGTCGTAGACGAAAGTCGCGAGTCGGAGAATGGGGAAACAATAGCTTTCGGCTCGCTCGTAAGCGCTGGCATTAGTCCGGCAAGTCGATTCGGTCGGGGTGTTTCTTGTATGGGTCGTGCTCCTCAGCAAGCTCCTGCATCAATCATTATCAGTTGCGTTTCTCCGACTCACGAATTTTTTCCCAAGCTCGTCCTTGAAAGCGGCAGCTCTCGAATCCGTTTCCCGGTTGCGACAAAAATCGCGTTACACAGTGCTGGAATAAACGGTGGCACGCCAGGTTCACCTACGCCTGCCGGGGGTGCATCGCTGTCCACCAGGTAAACATTCGTCTGGTAAGGTGCTTCGTTAATTCGCGCGACGGGATAGGTATCGAAGTTTGACTGCTCAATCACTCCGTTCTTGGCAGTGATTTCTCCGTTGCGAGCGACACTGGTTCCAAACACGGCGGCCCCTTCGAACTGGGCACGCGTCGCCTCCGGGTTTGCCACGAGTCCGGCGTCGACGGCGTAGTCGACTCGCGGAATCTTGATGTCGCCCTGATCGCTGACTTCGACTT
>WNFI01590075.1_pt1 | contig 35867 bp, 41 predicted proteins | sample 5400471 | NCBI WGS metagenome assembly WNFI01 (sample SAMN13153348, study PRJNA577476) | soil metagenome | isolation source: 100 cm saprolite on Douglas fir-dominated hillslope | place: USA:California | collected 2013-09-17 | reverse complement strand
ATAGGACATCAGGTTCATCCGGGGAAACGCGACGTCCGGGGCGCCGATCTGCAGCGGCATGATCTCGTTGGCGAGCCCGATGAACAGCGGCGTGGCGAACAGCAGCAGCATGATCGCGCCGTGCATGGTGAACAGCTCGTTGTACTGCTCGTCCGACACGATGTGGTTGTTCGGCCCCATGAGCTGCGCGCGCATGATCATGGCCATCAGCCCGGCGACCAGGAAGAAACCGAACGAGGTGATCAGGTACAGGTGCCCGATCACCTTATGGTCGGTCGTCGACAGCCAGTCGGCCAGGATCGAGCCCTTGCGGTAGCCGCGCAACTGGGTGACCGCGGGTGGCCGGTCCATGGCGGTCACTCAGCACCCCCTCCTGCTCTCCTGCAGCCCACGCTGTGCCATGATCCGCCGACGGGCCGCGGTCTTGACAGCAGGCGTCATCCGGCGGCAGGGTCATGGCGATCACGCAGCCGGTGAACGTCCCCGTGCTAGCCGACGTCAGCTCCGCCGACCTCGGGTGACCGGCCAGCACGTCCGGGCTGAACCCAGTCGGGCTCGCCGAGTAACGCATCAACGACACAAGCTGGGGCGAAGTTGTGCAGATCTCTCGAGCCGATGTTCTGGCCGCCCAGTTACTACGGTCTGTCACGAGTACGTTACCCGGTGCTTGCCTACGTATTCCTGGACCCCCCGCCTGCGTCATGCCCAGTTCTGGGGTCCCCGCCGGGCGTCTTCACACGGTCACCACCGCGACCCCAGCCAGTCTGCGCATCTGGCTGATCTGCTCAGCCCATGCCTGCCCGGCGGAACATAGCATTCCCGTCGCGACCGGGCGCCTACACCAGTCAGGTGTCCCGATGACCAGACCGCTGACCGCCAGCGACCGCGCCGAGCCGGGCCGCGAGTGGAGCATCGCGAGCCGGACCCTGGTCATCAGCGCCAGTCGGCGACGCCCGCTGGCCGCCCTCAATGCCCGCCATCCGTTGCTCCGCCCCCCGGCAGCGTGCCGCAGTTCGACGACGGGCTGGATGACCAGCAGGTCGTCGGCGTCCGGGTCACCACGGGCCAGGGCGGCGGAGTCGTCTGCGTCGAGGTGGATCCGGTGACCGGGACGAGGTGCAGCCCTCCGGTAGCCGCACCCGGTGGGGAGCGTTGACCATGACGCGCACGCCGGGCGCAGGTCCCGGCGCGGCGCAGGCAGGCCTGGCTGAAGCCGCCACGACCGCTTTCCCGCTCCGCGACGTCGACGGCCGGCTCGCCGGGGTCCTCACGCTGAGCCAGCTTGCCGCCGGCCGGCCCGAGCGCCGTGATACGACGCGCCTCTCCGACGTTGCCACCTCGATCGCGCACGTCGTGACGACGACGCCGGATGAGCCGCTCTCCGGCGTGCTGGCCCGTATGGCCGTGCGGCCGACGACGCTGGCGGCGCTGCACACGGTGGGCCGTGTTTCGCGGGATCTTCATCGCACTCGGTGCCGCGGCGCTGAACCGTTTCGGCTGGATCCTCTATATCTTCGGGGCGTTCCTTCTCTACACGGCCGCCAGGATGGCCTTCGGCCACGGCCCCGAAAGCAAGGCGGTCAGGGACAGCGGGCTCCTGCGCGTGGCACGCCGGATCACGCCCATCGCGCCTGCCCGGGACGGTGCCCGCCTGACGACGCGCATCAGCGGCCGCAGATATGCCACGCCCCTTCTGGTCCTCATCATCGCCATCGCGATCACCGACCTGGCGTTCGCGTTCGACTCGATCCCCGCGATCTTCGGGCTAACACGTGATCCGTACCTGGCGTTCACCGCGAACGCGTTCGCGCTGCTTGGCCTGCGCTACCTCTACTTCCTCATCGGCGGGCTGCTCGGCCGCGTGCCGCATCTCTCCGCTGGCCCGTCCGCCATCCTCGCCTTCATCGGGATGAAGCTCATCACCGAGGCGCTGCTGGAATCCGGCGTGCACCAGGTCGGTCCGGTGCCCGTGCCGCATATCGGCACCGGCCTGTCGCTGGCCATCATCGCCGCGGTGATCACCACCGTAACCGTGACCAGCCTGCTGGCCAAGGGACGACGCACCAGGTCGGAGACTCCCAAGCCGACGACCGGCAGCCGCAAGTTACGTCGCGGGGGCGGCCGGCATCGACCACCGACCCCTGGTCCATCAAGACGAGGGTGTCACCCACCTCGCGGGCGAACCCCATCTCGTGGGTGACTACGACCATCGTCATCCCTCTAGTGATGGCGCGGATTTCGGCGGCGGGGATTTCGGCGGAGGAGACTTCTCGTAGCTGCCTGGCCTTGCGCGGCCGGTGGCAAGTCTGCTGGCGACCCAGGGCATCGCATTCATGATCTTTAACGCTGACCTCAGTGGGCTCTTCTATCCCAAATGGCACACCGATGACCTCCTGCGGACGTATCGTTCCCGCCAGGGCTCGGCAAAAGGCCGGCCAGCTCCTGCCCCGGGGCCGGCGGAGCAACGTCGATCGTGTGGAGCGAACAGTGCGGACAGTCTTGCGCCAGATCGAGACATGGGTCAGGCAGGAATCGCCGGCCACCCAGGCCCTCATCCAGGTTTTGATCGCGTTCGGCATCGCGTTCGGTTGGTGGCACTGGACGGACGCGCAGATCGGAGCGGTCATTGGGATCTCCGCTGCGCTCCTGAGCATGTTCGTCAGAAGCCAGGTGACACCGCTTATCCGGCCGGTGGACGCAGGCCGGCCGCTGATCAGCGACCCCAAGGCCTGACCGGACGCGGCCGGGCCGCGGCCGCCGTCAGGTCGTGCGCCCGGCTCAGGCGGGCAGCCGGAACTCGGCGTACAGGGCGCGGTGGTCGCTGCCGGGAAGCAGATGCGTCGACGTGGCGAGCACCGCGCAGCGCCGGTCGACGAGCACGTGGTCGAACGGAAGCAGGGGCGGCCGACCGTGCGGCTCCGGTCCCCACGTCGGGACCAGGCCGTTGCCGACCTGGCTAGCGGCGTCCACGTGGCCGAGCCGCAGCAGCCGGCGGAACTGCGCGTGATCGAGGGTGGCGTTGTAGTCGCCGGCGAGAATCACCGGAACGTCTCCCGGCGGAGGCAGGGCCGCCAGCTCACCACGCCAGCGTGGCGCCGCCGGCGCGTGCCACGGCGGCATCGGCGGATGCGGGTGGACGCAGACCAGCTGCACCGACCTGCCCCAGGGCAGGTCAAGCCGGGCGGTGGGCTGGGAGGCGCAGCTCGGCCCGATGGTCAGGCCCGGCTGCAGCGGGTAGCGGGCGTAGATGCCGCTGCCGCGGTAGCGGTATCCAACGATGTCGGCCATATCGTGCGGGAGCAGGTCGCCCAGCCCCGCCTGCTTGAGGCGGCTCACCGCATCCTCGTCGAGCTCCTGGAGGAACAGCACGTCCGCGCCGGTGCTGCGGACGAGCTCGACGAGCTGGCCTCCCGCGGCCCGGCCGGTCAGCAGGTTGACGGTCAGCACGCGCAGCACGGGCCCGTCCGCGGTCGGCTGGCGGCGCGGGATCGCGCGCGGGGCGACCACGGCGGCCAGGGCTGCCCCGGCGAGCGCGGCGGTGGCCGACGGGCCCTTCCCGCGCAGCAGCAGCGCGGCGACCCCGGCGGCCACGGCCGCGTGCGGCGTGAGCGCGAGCAGGGGCACGGTCACCTGCTCCAGCGGGCGGAAGCGATCGGCGGCCGTCAGGCGGGCGACCGCCCATCCGGCCACACAGCCCGCGACCGACCACTCCAGGCGTGACGAAGACATCAGCTCATCGTTGCATGCCCGGAGCCGTGCGGCATGCGGGTGCTAGGCCGTCCAGGCGATCGGCAGCCGCTTGACGCCGCGCTGGAAGTTCGAGCGCAGGAACGACGGCTCGCCCGCGTAGGCGAGCGCCGACGTGCGGGCCAGCATCTCGGCGAACAGTGCGCGCATCTGCGCGCGGGCGAGGTGGGCCCCGAGGCAGAAGTGCGGGCCGTGCCCGAAGACCAGGTGCGGGTTGGGGTGCCGGCGGATGTCGAACCGGTCGGCGTCACGGAAGGCCGCCTCGTCGCGGTTGGCCGAGGTGAAGGACACGACTACCTTGTCCCCGGCGCGGATGTGCTGCCCGGCGAGCTCGCAGTCGGCGGTCGCGGTCCGCCGGAACGTCATCACCGGGGTCCACCAGCGCAGCATCTCGTCGGCCGCGCCCGGCATCGCGGCGGGATCGGCGCGCAGCTCGTGCTGCGTGTCCGGGTGCTCAAGGAGCGCGATGCAGGCCCCGGGCAGGCCGTTGCGCAGCGTCTCGTTTCCGGCGACGGCGAACAGCCAGAACATGTTCTCGAACTCCTCGACGTCCACCCGGCTGCCGTCGTCGTCGACTTGCGCGAGCAGGATCGACATGACGTCGTCACCGGGACGGCGTCGTTTCTCGTCGGCCAGCAGGTGGGCGTAGGCGTAGAGGTCCGGCATGCCCTCGCGGGTGCGCGGGTCGGGCAGGCGGCCGTCGGCGCCCGGCTCCGGCCGCAGCGTGAGCGCCTCGCGGGCCATGGGCGTCGCCCCGGACGGGTCGAACTCGGCCGACGACGCGTAGTCGGGATCCTGGTAGCCGATGACGCGGTTGGACCAGTCGAACAGCAGCCAGCGGTCCTGCTCGGGCACGCCGAGGACGTCCGCGAGGGTCAGCAGCGGCAGGTCGGCGGCCAGGTCCTTGGCGAAGTCGCACTCGCCGCGCGGGCCGGCCAGCATGCGGGCGCACAGGGCACGGGCGTGCTCGCGGATCCGCTGCTCCAGCCGGGCAACCGCGCGAGGGGTGAACGACCGGGTGAGCAGCCGCCGCAACCGGGAATGCTCCGGCGGGTCCATGTTGAGCATCATCCGGCGGACGTAGCCGAGCGCGTCGGCCGTCGCCGGGTCGCGGATCTGCGTCGCGCCCAGCCACGAGGAGAACAGCGCCGGCCGCCGCATGACCGACTCCACGTCGGCGTGCCGGAGCACGAGCCAGAAGCCCGGGCCGCCCGGCCAGCCCAGCACCGGAACCTCATCGACCCACGCGACGGGGCTGCGTCGGCGCAGCCGGGCCAGGGCGTCGTAGGGCACACCGGTGACATAGGTCTCCGGGTCGAAGACGACCCGCGTGTCCTCGGACATGATCAGTCCCGTCCGAGGAACTCCTCGATGGATGCCGCCAGCGCCGCTGGAGTCTCATACATCGGGTAGTGCCCCGCGTTGGGAACCACCTCAAGCTCCGCGCTCGGATAGGACGCCAGCCAGGTCTGCTCCATTACCTGCGCGGACAGCGCCGGGTCGTGCTCCCCCACGATGACCTTCACCTCGGCCGGATTGCCCCTGATCCGCTCGGCGAAGTCCGTCTTCGCCCACGACCGGAGATAGGCGCCGAACGCCTCGGCCGCCGAGTTGTCGAGAGAGTGCTGGACCACATGATTCACGAACGCGGCCGGCAGCCTGCCGCCCGTGGTGAAGTTGATGATCGCTGCCCGGTTATCCCGGCTGGCGGCCGCGCCGGAGAACAGGGCCCACCCGTCCTCGTCGAACGGAACCTCGTTGGCCGGCACCGGGTTGAGCGCGACCACCCGGCGCACCCGGCCCGGGTCGCTGAGCAGCACATGCTGGACAGCCTTGCCGCCCATCGAGTGGCCGATGAGCGAGAAGCGGTCCCACCCGAGCTCGTCGGCGAGCGTCACCGCGTCGCCGGCCGCCTCCTCCATCGTGTACTCCCCCGCGACGCCGACCCGGCCGCCGTAGCCGCGCAGGTCCATAAAGACATAGGTGAACGTCGACCCGTCGAGGTAGTCGGGCAGCGAGCCCCAGCCCCGAGCCGACCCGAACCAGCCGTGCAGGGCGAGGACATGGTGATCGCCCGATCCGACCGTCACATGCGAGCTGGCCACGTTGCCCACGGTCTTTCAGTCCTGCCATCGCCGGGGTTAGCTTGTGGTAACGGTACCCCCCGAGGGAAGTGATGCGCATGCGGCAGTATCTGTTAGTCCTGGACATGGACCTGCTGGCCGTCGACGAGCAGCTCAGCATGGAGCCGATCAACTACCTCGTGTCCCGGCAGGAGCAGGAACAGTGCGAGGTGGTCGTGCTGTCCCTGGCCGGCTCGCGGCAGGCCAGGCTGCCTGCGATGGAGCTTCTGCTCGGCGCCCGGGCGGGAAAGTTCCCCGTGGCGCCCCGCCCGGACCACGACCTCAGCGCGGCGGCCGAGCATCGCATGAACCTGGCGGTGCAGCACCTGAAGACGATCGGCTGCCAGGCCAGCGGCCTGATCAGCGACGAGGACCTGCTCCCGGCGGTGCGCGCCGAGGCCCGCGGTCACGACTATGACGAGGTGATCCTGGCCATCGGCCGGGAGCGCGGCAGGTGGCTGGCCCGGGCCCTGCACCTGGACCCGGTACACCAGCTGCGCCGAAGCTGGGGACAGCGGCTCACGGTCTTCCCGCTCGGCCCGCGCCCGCCGCACCCGACGCCCTCGTCATAGGTCAGCGGCCGACCAGGCGGTCCAGCCGCGGCAGCACACGTAGGCCGCGATCAGCACCACGGACAGGCCGCGTCCCCGGTGACGCTGGGCGCCTGCTCAGCGGGGTGGCCGGGCTGGCGGGTGCCGAAGTCGGATGTCATGACTGCTCCTCCGGTGTGGTCGGGCTCCAGGTGGCGATGGCCGCGGCGAGCGCGGAGACCAGGCGGTCGAAGCTGCGGTTGATGTCCGCCGGCCAGGCCGAAGCCCGCGAGCTCGGCCGTCGCCTAACCTGACCGCGGGCGGTTCCGGCCGCGGGTCGCTCCCCTCACCACAACCCGCTGGGACACGGCTGCCGGGAGCCGGGAGATGAGGTCGATCACCGTCGCGTCCGGGCCGACCAGGACCCGGCGCCGGTCGCGCAGCACGCCCGCCAGGATCTGGCGCGCCGCGCTCTCCGGGCTGGTGCGTGCCAGCTTGTCGAACTCGTCGGCGGCCGCGCCGGGATGGCTGAGGGTGGCCGCCACGCTGGGGTCGACCCGGGCGTTACGGGCGATGTTGGTCTTCACCCCGCCGGGGTGCACGGTCGTGCACGACACCGGCGAGCCTTCCATCTGCAGCTCCATGCGCAGCGCGTCGGTGAACCCGCGCACCGCGAACTTGGCCGCGTTGTACGCGGCCTGCCCGGGCACGCTGACCAGCCCGAACACGCTCGACAGGTTGATCACGTGACCCTCGCCGGCCGCCTTGAGATGCGGCAGGAACGCCTTGGTCCCGTAGACCACGCCCCAGAAGTTGATGCCCATCAGCCACTCGAAGTCCTCATAGGACATGGCCTCGATGGTGGCGGCCAGCCCGACGCCGGCGTTGTTGAAGATCAGGTTGACCCGGTCGTGGCCGGCCACGACCTGGTCGGCCCAGGCGTACACCGCGTCGCGGTCGGCGACGTCGACGCGCTGCGACGTGATCTTCGCCGCGGCGCCCGCGCCCTCGCAGAGCATGACGGTCTCGGCCAGGCCGGCCTCGTTGATGTCGGACAGGGCCAGGTGGGCGCCGCGGGCGGCCAGTTCCCGGGCCAGCGCCCGGCCGATGCCGGAGCCGGCGCCGGTCACGGCGGCCACCCGGCCGCGGAACGTCTTCATGCCAGATCACCTACCGGGCGGCCGCGGGCTGGGCCTTCTCGCGGACGGGGTTGGAGAACACCATGGCACCGTCCTCGATACCGCTCATCTTCAGGGACCGGTAGTCGCGCAGGTAGCTCTGGTGGATCTGCCACGGGAACCGCGAGCCCTGCTTGGGGAAGCGATGGGCCGAGCGCTGGATGTAGCCCGAGGTGAGGTCGAGCAGCGGCCGGGTGGTGACCGACGAGCCCCGGTTGACTGGCGTGGCCTGGCGCATGCCGGTCGCGCGCATGTGGTTGACGAGACGGCAGACGTAACCGCAGGTGAGGTCGCACTTGAGCGTCCACGATGCGTTCGTGTAGCCGACGGCGACCGCGAGGTTCGGCACGCCCTCGAGCATCATCCCCTTGTAGGTCAGCCGGGAAGCGAGGTCGACGGCCTGGCCGTCGACCGAGACCTCGATCCCGCCGAGGAACAGCAGCTCGATGCCGGTCGCGGTGACGATGATGTCGGCCTCGAGCTCGGTGCCCGACCGCAGCCGCACCCCCTTCTCGGTGAACGTGTCGACGTGGTCGGTGACCAGCGACGCGGTGCCGTTCCCGATGGCCTGGAAGAAGTCGCCATCGGGCGCGAGGCAGAACCGCTGGTCCCAGGGGTTGTACCGGGGAGTGAAGTGGGTGTCGATGTCGTATCCAGCCGGCAGCTGGCGCTCGAGCATCCGGCGCAGCATCTTCTTGACGAGCTCGGGGCGGCTGCGGCTCAGGCGGAAGAACCCCTGGGTGGTCAGGGCCTTGAACCACTTGATGGCCGGGCCCGAGTACCGCCGCGGCAGCGCGCGCTGGAGCGCCCCGGCGACGGGATCCCGAGACGGCATCGAGGCGATGTAGCTCGGCGACCGCTGGACCATGGTCACGTGCTCCGCGGTCGCGGCGAGCGCCGGAACGAGCGTCACGGCCGTGGCGCCGCTGCCGATCACCAGCACCCGCATTCCGTCATAGGAAAGATCACCAGGCCAGGCCTGAGGGTGCACGATCGTGCCCTGGAAGCGGTCCAGGCCGGCAAAGTCGGGCAGGTAGCCCTGGTCGTAGCGGTAGTAGCCGGTGCAGCAGAAGATGAAGCCGCAGGTCACCTCCACCAGCTCGCCGGTGTCGGTCCGCTGCGCTGTGATGTGCCAGCGCGCCTCGTCGCTCGACCACGCGGCCTGTACCACCCGGTGGCGGAACCGGATGCGCCCGTCGATGCCGGCCTGCGCCGCGGTGTCCTTGATGTACCTCAGGATCGAGTCGCCGTCCGCGATCGCCTTGTCGCCTTCCCACGGGCGGAACGCGTAGCCCAGGGTGAACATGTCGGAGTCTGAGCGGACCCCGGGGTACCGGAACAGGTCCCACGTGCCGCCGATCGACTCGCGCGCCTCGAAGATGGCCCAGGAGGCCCACGGGCACTGGGTCTGCAGGTAATGGCCGGCGCCGATGCCGGACAGGCCGGCCCCGACGATCAGGACGTCGAGGTGCTCGGGGATCCCGCCGTCAGCCGTCATTGATCATCTCCCGTCATCTCCCCACATTGTCGGCGGCCCGGGGCACCGCTGCATACGTCCCCGGCCGCAAATTCCCTGGGGAGGGTTCCCCTTGTCCGCGCCGCGCCCGCCCGGCCACCCTGTCTGTGCCTGCAACCGGCATACGGAGGAAAAATGATCGGCTGGACCAGAGATCCGGGAACACCGCGGGGGCGGTGCGGACGGCGGCCAGCGGCGCGAAGGCTGCCGCGGCGCGCAACCCCACGGGCTGGCAGCTCCTGCCCGCCGCGCCGGCCCGGACGGTCCCGGACTTCCTCGTGGGTGTCTGGGCCGGGAACGAGATGCTGATCCACGGCACGATCATGCGCGGCCTGCGGACCGCGGTGTGGGACGGCAGCGAGGTCCTGTTCGTCGGCGGCACGAACGCTACCGGCTCGCCCGTGGCCGGCGCGGCCTACAACCCGGCGACCAACCGCTGGCAGCGGCTGCCCGCGATGCCGTTCCCGCGCTCGCAGTTCGCGACGGCGTGGACCGGCCTCGGGACCGGCCTGCTGGTCTGGGGCGGGGTGACCGCCGCGGGCACCCTGCCGCCGCACGGGGAGGAGTTCCTCCCCGGCCCCAACCAGTGGGTGTCCCTGCCGACGGCGCCGCTGGGCGGCCGCGCGGCACCGGCCGCGGTGTGGACCGGCGGCGAGATGATCGTCTGGGGCGGCTACTACGGCGGCCGGGACAAGGCCGACGGGGCGGCCTTCAAGATCGCGGTCGGATAGCCGCGGCGTCATGGAGACGAGGGGCGGCTGTCACGTACGGCAGCCGTGACCGCCGCCCCTCACGTGGACTGGGGCAGCTTCACCGTGCCCCGCTTGGCAGCGCGCGCAGAAGGCGGCGGGACCACCGGTCCGATATCGCCGTCGGGTGCCTCGTCCAGGTCGACGATCACAGGGGCATGGTCGCTTGGCCCGGTGCCCTTGCGCGCCTGCCGGTCCACCCAGGCCGCCCGCACCCGGCTGGCCACCGGGGCGGTGGCCAGCACCAGGTCGATTCGCATCCCGAAGTCCTGATGGAACATTCCGGCCCGGTAGTCCCAGTAGGTGAATACCCGCTCGGCCGGCCAGTGATCCCGCACCACGTCGCGCAGGCCGAGCGCCTCCAGGTTGGCCAGCGCCTCGCGCTCCGGCGCCGTGACGTGGGTCTGGCCGATGTAGGCCTGCGGGTCGAACACGTCGGCGTCGGTCGGCGCGATGTTCATGTCGCCGCAGACGACCGCGGTGTCCGGGCCCGCGCCGACCATCTCACGCAAAGCCGCCAGCCAGGCCAGCTTGTAGCGGTAGTGCTCGGAGTCCGGCGCCCGCCCGTTCGGCACGTACACCGAGTACACGCGGATCCCGCCGCAGGTCGCGGACACCGCGCGCGCCTCGGGGCGCGGGAAGCCGGGCCCGCCGGGGATTCCCGCCACGACGTCGTCCAGCCCCGCCCGGGAGGCGATCGCCACCCCGTTCCACCGCGGCTCGCCGTGCAGGGCGACCGCGTAGCCACGATGGCCGAGCTCGTCACCGAGCAGTTCGGTGAACGCGTCGTCGGCGAGCTTGGTCTCCTGCAGGCAGACCACATCGGGCTGGCGCTGGTCCAGCCACGGCAGCAGGCGCGGGACCCGCTGCTTCACTGAGTTCACGTTCCAGGTCGCGACCCGCACCGGCCCACACTAATGCTCGCGGAGCTTGCCCCGCGGCGGGGGGTTGAACGGGCGTCTTCCCCGAGGGCTGCACTAGCCCCTTACGGATCGTCTCGTTGTCGCGCTAATCTCCCGAATGCCGCATGGTCGGCTGGTAAGACCCCAGGAGACGGGAGAACCGCGATGAAACGGTTGTGGCTATTCGGCGCGGCGTTCGCGCTAGTGGTCGCCGGAGCGCAGGGGCTGGCCTCCAGCCAGGCCCTCGCGGTCGCGGCGCCCGGGCATGGCGCAGGCCACCACGGCCCGCGGGTGCTTCTGGTCTGTAACGGCACTACGACGCCGTGCCCGTCACGCCGCCGAGAATTCGCGGCCATTCAAGCCGCTGTGGACGCCGCCCACCCCGGCGACTGGATCCTGATCTGGCCCGGTGTGTATCACGAGAAGAGCGCAAAGTGGCCCACGGCCGGCGTCTGGATCAGCACACCGAACATTCACCTCCGCGGCCTGGACCGGAACAAGGTGATCATCGACGGCAGCAACGGGCCGGCCAGCCAGCCGTGCCCGTCCAGCCCGAAGCTCCAGGACACCAACCACGGCGCCGGCCGTGACGGCATCGTGGTCTGGAAGGCGAGCGGGGTCACCATCGAGAACCTGACCGTCTGCGATTACCTGGCCGGCGCCGGCAGGCACGGCAACGAGATCTGGTGGAACGGCGGCGATGGCAGCGGCAAGATCGGCATCGGCGCCTACCGCGGCTCCTACCTGAGTGCCACCTCGATGTACGGCCCGAAGGACATCCATAGTCCCAGCCTGGCCCAGTACGGGATCTTCGTGAGCAACGCCAGCGGCCCCGGCCTGATCGACCACTCCTACGCCAGCAACATGGCCGACGCCGCGTACTACGTCGGCGCGTGCCAGCAGGAGTGCAACACGGCACTGGTCCGCGACCTCGGCACCAACTCCGCGCTCGGTTACTCGGGCACCAACGCCGGCGGGCGCCTGGTCATCAGGGACTCGGTGTTCATCGGCAACCGCACGGGACTCGCGCCGAACTCGCTGAACAACGATGACGCCCCGCCGCCCCAGAATGGGCTGTGCCCGGGCAGCACCACCAGGTCATGCCTGGTCATCGAGCACAACCTGATCGCTGCCAACAACAACGCGAACGTGCCGACTTCCGGGCTCATGCCGGCCGTGGGGGCAGGCGTCGAGATCTCCGGTGGCGGATACGACACCGTACGGGACAACCTGATCGTCGGCCAGGGCGCATGGGGCGTGGTCACGCACGACTACCCGGACCTGGAGCAGCCTCCGGCCGGCTCACACTGCCAGGGTGGCGTCCAGGTCACGATGACGCTGTGCGTGTTCCCGGCTCACGGCAACCTGGTTCACGGGAACGTTTTCGCTGGTGACGGTTCCTTTGGCAACGTCACCAACGGCGACCTGGCGACCGTCGGCCTGCTGCCGAACTCCGCGACGCCGCGTAACTGCTTCTACGGCAACCACGCAGTGTCCGGGACGCTGACCTCCGAGCCGGCGAACATCGAGAGCGCCACGGTGGACGGGAGGCCGTGCGGTAGCGCGGGGACAAGTGCCGACTCCGCGCTGGTCGGCCAGCTCATCTGCGCCACAGGGGCCACGGCCCTGGGGACCTGCCCGCAGGGATCGCACTACCCGCAGCAGACCCGCATCGCCCTCGCGCCGCTTCCGCTGCTGCCCACCATGCCCGACCCGTGCGAGGGCGTGCCGCGCAGCGGATTCTGCCCGGAAAGTCGCCAGGGCGGGGCGTGATCGACCGGGCTCGCTCCGTCGTGCTGCCGCTTCCGTGCCCGGACCCCCTCGGGCGACGGCGAGCGGCGGCCTCCGGCGGCGGCGGTTGATTGGGGAGACTTTGCGGCCATAATCGCGCAGTAGTCTCCCCAATCATGGAAGGGCCGCCGAGCGCGTCAAACTCGCTCGCCGCGCCCGCCGGCGGATATGGCCGGCTTGCTCGGGGTCGAGCGAACTCGCCTGAGCGAGCTGCTCGGCAGCCTCGAGCGGGCGGACTGGGACCGGCCGACGCCGTGCCCGGGATGGACCGTCCTTGGACTGTGCTGTCATCTGGTCGGCGACGACCTCTCACTGCTGTCCCGGCACCGCGACGACTATCACGGCACGCCGGCCCCGCAGGACGCCGACGAAACGCAGTTCGTGGCCTGGCTCGACGACCTGCAGGCCGAATGGGTCGGTGCTGCCCGCAGGCTCAGCCCTCGCGTCGTCACCGAACTCCTCGATTGGGCCGGGCCTCATTTATGGAGTCCGTTTACCCGCCCGCGCTGTCGGTCCACCCGCATGTGCACGACGGTGAGGACGAGATGTTCTACCTGCTCGAGGGAGAGCTGACCGGGTTCTGCGAAGACGAGCGGTGGACGGCGACGCCAGGCAGCTTCGTGTTCGTGCCCCGCGACCGCCTGCATGGCTTCACGGTCGCCAGCAGCGGGCAGGCCAGGGCCATCGTCATCACCGGGCCAGCACCGCTCGACCGTCAGATTGCCGCACGCGAGCAACTGCCGCCGGGAGCGCGGCGGGCCGGCTAGGCGCTCGGCGCTCCCGGCGCATCGCGGCCGGCGGGCGAGACGCCGCTCGGCGCGTCCTCGGGCCGGGGCGCCGGTGACCGGACGCTGCTCATGACGACCGCCTGCGGCGGAGCGGCGTTGCGGCGGGACCCGACGAGCATCCACGCGCAAGCCGCGATCAGCGCCGCGACAAACGCGCAGTAGACCCAGAACACCGGCGTGAGACCGGAGTCGATCGTGAGACCGGCCTGCGCGGCCTGCGCCGACGAGATCCCGAACTGCGCCGGCGTGGCGCCCTCGCCGACCAGGACGAGCGCCGAGATCGCCTGAGCCACCAGCGGAACGGTGGCCCCGGCGAGCAGCGCTGCCCCAAGGCGGATCGGGCGCCACAGAGCAGCAGCGGCCACCACCACAACCAGCGCCACCATCACCGCGACGTTCCCGAAGATCACCGGTGCCGGGTTCGCGAACGCGTTGCCCGCGGTCAGGGACTGCGTCCCGGTCGGCGTTCGCAGGACGTAGCTGTCCCACGACGGGGCGAACGCGATCGCCGCGCCCAGGCCGGCGAGCATAAGCGCCGCGACGGGACCTATCGCGCTGCCGTTCGGCCGGCCCGGCGCGCCGGCCGGCGCGAGCCGGAAGGCCATGGTGGAGCCGGCCGCGCAGGCGAGCCAGCCGACCAGCCCGAGGACCAGGCCGACGCCCATGAGGTGCACGCCCCCGGCGATCACCTCGCCAGCGTCCGCGAAGAACAGGCCGAAGGTGACGATGCTCGTCCCCAGTCCGAGCAGCGCTCCGGCCCGCTGGCGTTCGCCGCCGAGCAGGATGAGCACTGCGCTCATGCTCCAGGCCGCGAGGTAGATCGCGTGTGGCACGAGCTCGGCCGACTGCTGGGCGAGGCTCGCTCCGGCGACGTAGCTGGGGAAGAGCCCGGCGGTCCCGAGGACGACGCCCGCGACGAGCAGCGCGGCCGCGACGACCGCGTTGCCCACGGGGATCAGGGCGGGCTGGCTGACCGGGACGATCGTGCCCGGCGCCTCGATCGCCGTGAACCGCTGCCACGCGCCAGACCAGCCCTCGCGGGTATCGGGCCACCACTCGAACGGCTGCGACCGCGACTCGGGTGCGCCCGCGGTCCAGATCCCGTAGAAGTGCTCCCCTCGCCCTATCTCGTACCTCGCTCCGCGGTGCGAGATCGTCACCTTCTCACGCACGGTTCCCCACCCTTCCACCTCGTCTCTCTGGAGAGGGTAGGAAGCCGGCCTGTGCGTCGGCTGGATGCTTCCTGAGGCATTGCTGACGCCTGGGGCCCGCGCGGCGACCCTGCGTTATGAAAACTAATGCCGCTCGGCCAGCAGGTACAGCAGGTAGGCCGGCCGACCGAAGTACGCGCTGTAGGACGCCCATTCGAGGGCGCCGCCCTGCTGGAATCCGCCGATGACGCCGAATACCACGCCGGTGCCGTTGAGGCTGTCGTAGTGGATGATCCAGGGGCCGCCGCTGGTCCCGTCCCGGTAGCCGTGGCAGTAGAACTCCATCTGGTTCGCCTCGAACTCGAAGCTGTGCGTCGCGCACTCAACCGGCCTGGAGTCGCTGCTGTTGTAGCCGATGGCCTCGATGGGGCGCCGGTACGGACGGTTGATGCCAAGCTGAAGCCCGCCGGTCACCCGCTGGATCTGCCGCCGTCTGGGCGGCGGGGTGACCTCCAGGAATGCGAAGTCGAGGTTCTGGTTCTGCCCGTGCATCCATCCGGTCGCGACGAAGATCGAGTTAACGACCCAGGAGCCGAAGGGCCGCCGGCCGGCGCGATACCCGGGGACGAACTCGATGTTGCTGGCAGGCCTGCCGGAGTAGACGCAGTGGGCGGCCGTGAGGACCAGGTCCGCGGTGGCGCTGTCGACGACGCTGGCCGTGCAGAAGTGCAAGGACGTCCCGTTGGTGAAGAACAGGGCACCGACGGTGGGCACGCCGTTGAACAGCCTCGCGGTGGGCGTTCCGCGCGGTGGGCCGGCCGCGGGGCCCGCCGTGATCCCACTGAGATTCAGCGCGGGCGTGGCGGCCGCCATCCGTGCCGGCGTCCAGAACGCTAGTGCCGTCCGCTGCGCGGCCGTGCCCACGGCGTACATAACCCCGGTGTCCGGGTTCGAGCCCCCAGTGGACGCCAGGGCCATCCCGCCGACCGTGGAACCCGCGGCGACCGCGGCCATCATTAACGCGGTGACCGCCCAGCGGCGATGTCGTCTTGCCCAGTGGCCCATGCACGTCCCTCCATGGTGTCACCGACCATATTGGCACAATATGTGGGCATTAGGAGGCCGGATGGAATCATGCGGGCAGATCGTGCCCGGCTTAGCCCGCCCCCGCACCGGCGTCATCCTGGCCAGATCGGCCGCAGCTCGAACGTCCCGATCTTAGCGGTCGGGTGCCGGGACGCGACCTCGATCGCCTCGTCCAGGTCGGCGCACTCGAGCACGTTGAAGCCGGCGATCTGCTCCTTGGTCTCGGCGAACGGGCCGTCGCTGACCAGCACCTCGCCGCCACGGACGCGCACGGTCTTCGCGTCACTGACCGGCCGCAGCCGGCCTCCGGACAGCTTTACCCCGCGGAGCTCCATCTCGCCGTCCCAGGCCGCTACGGCCCGCGCCGCCGCCGAGTCCTCCACATCGTCGTCATCTTCCGGACTCAGCTCGGCGGTCTCGTCCAGGCAGTGAATCAGCAGGTATTTCACGAGCCTCCCCTTGTCTCAGCCATCCTGGCCACCACGTGCAGGAACGGCCGCGGGCCGCCGACCTGCCTGGGCTGCCGGGCCCGCCCTGAGCGCCGGATCTCTCGCGCACGCTGGCCGGCCGCAGCCTGCAGCTCCATCTCCCGGCTCCGCTCGGCGGCGATCGCCTGGCTGATCACTGGATGCATGGCTTCCTCCTCGGTATTGGTCGGTCGCCATCACGACGAACGCGACCCCCCGCGATGGACAGCCGGGGGTCACATGGCGTCCGCGGGCCGATGAGGAGGCCCAGGATCTTACCGGGCGCGCATCCTGTTGCTGCGGGCGTTGTGCTCGACCTCGGCCAGGCCCAGCACTTCAAGGACCGGCGGCACGTAGTTGCCAAACCGGCCCCGAAGCCCCTTCTTCAAGCCGTACCAGCCACCCACGGGGTTGTCGGGGGACCGGCCCCAGGCCTCGACCGTGCCGTCGGGCGCCGCTTTCTGCTCGTCGGTGTTGCCCAGCGGCACCCAGTCGCCGCGCTCGGTCAACATCGCGTGCAGATCGTCGATGCAGCGAAGCTGGTAACGAAGCTGAGTGGTGCCAACGTGGACGACCAGGGCCGGCGGATCGGAATCCTGGTCACGCCAGGCTTCGAAGTCTGACTTTCCGGGCGGCGTGGCCAGGATCCACGGGTCATCAGCGGTGCCCGATCCGCTGGCCAGCGAACTTGAGGTGTCGCAGCGCACGATCCTGCGCGACATCGAGGCGCTCAGCACCGCGGGGATACCGATCTACGCGGTCCGCGGCCGGCTGGGCGGTTTCGAGCTGCTGGACGGGTTCACCAGCGACCTGCCCGCCACCGGGTACCGGCCGGAGCTCCAGCCTGCGAGTGCCAGCGTGCAGCGGGCGCGGGTCCGCCTGTCGCCGCGCGGCCGACGGCTCGCCGCGCTGCTTGGCCGGCCGGCCGGCATCCGGATCCGCCGGGGCGCCCAACCCGCCGCCGGCCGCCAGGGCTGGGTGGAGGCCTGGGTGCGGATCGAATCGGCCGATGCGGCGGTGCTCGAGATGCTGGCTCTCGGAGCCGAGGTCGAGGTCGTGCATCCCCCGGAGCTGCGCGCCCAGATCGCCGAGACCGCCAGGCGGATCGCGAATCTGCACGCCTGCTGAGCCTGGTAACCGGCTTCATGGCAAGATCAAGAAAGTGATCCTGGTGCCGTCCCGGCTGCAGGTGCTGTTCGCTGGCTACCCAGAGCTGATCGCCGTGCTCGCCGCGGCCGTCCTTGGTCTGTCCGTTCAGCCACCGCTGGCCTGGCTGGCCAGCCACCAGGGGATCAACGTCCTCCTGGCCGTCCTGGTCTTCGCCACCGCGGTCACGATCGAGCCCGCCGCGCTCCGTCGCCTGACCACGATGTGGCCGTCGCTGCTGGCCGCCCTCGCCGCCGGGATCACCTTGCTCCCGGCGCTGTCGTGGGCCGTCTCCCTGATCGTCGCCCCTGGATCCCTGCGCGACGGGATCATGACCGCCGGCCTGGCACCGTGCGAGATCGCCTCCGTCGCCACCACGGCCATGGCCGGCGGCGAGGCCGCCATTTCCGCGGGGGTGCTCATCGGCTCCACCGTGACCGCTGTCGCCGCCGCCGGCCCCATCCTCAAGCTCGAAGCCGGCCACGCCGCGGTCCGCCCCGGCCACATCATCATCAGCCTCGCGCTCGTGGTCGCGCTCCCGCTCGCCGCCGGGGTTCTGCTGCGAGCCCGCGTACGCCTCGGAGCCCGCGCCGAGCGCACGGCCGCCACCACCGCGGTGCTCGCCGTCGCCGCGCTCGTCGCCCTGATCGCCGCCGAGGTCCACCTCTCGGCGCGCTACTTCGCCGTGGCGCTCGCCCTCGCGGCATTCCTGGCCGGCTCGGCCCTGGTCGGGCGGATCCTCGGCGCACGTACCCGTCGGCAGGCCGCCGTCGCTTTGCTGCTCACGACCTCCATGCGTGACTTCGCGATCGCCGCCGGGCTCGCCGCCGCCGCGTTCGGACCGGCCGCCGCGGCCCCGCTCGGCCTGTACGGCATCTTGGTGCTCGTCTGGGGAACGGCCGCCGCGGGCTTTCTCCGCAAGCGGCCGGACCGGCGCCGGGACGGCTGAGCGGCTCCCGCCCTGGCCGCCCCTAGATGTCGCCGGGCGACTTTTGCTGGACTCTGTACCGGGCCGCGACCTGATTCCACGCCTGGACGAACGCGGCCTTGGACGCGTCGGCCTGCCGGTCGGCGTTCTGCGCGGCCTGGTAGGCGCCCGACTGAGCCGTCGGCCTGCACCCCGAGTTCAGCTGGTGCCGGGCCCAGGTCAGATAATCCCGGTCGGCCTCGGCAGTTGCGGACCGCCCTGATCGCGCCGACCAGTGAGTGCCGGGTGGCCGAGCTCGTAGTCAGCAGGGTGTTCACGGCGGCCGCCTGCCGGGATGCCAGTGCGGAGACTGACGACGACGGCGCTGAGGATGCGGAATGCGGCGCCGACGCACCCGGTGCCGATCGTTTCGACAGGCTGAGGGCCACGGCGACGGCCACGGCGACGATAACGATCGCCGTGCCCACGGCTCCGAACATGAGCCTCGAGCGGCCGGGACTCTGCCGGGGGGACCCCGGATTCGGCCGGCCCGGTCTGCGCGCCGAGCTCGCGCTCGCCCACTCCGGCCTGCCGGCCGAGCCCGCGCCGCCCCACTCCGCCCTGCCGGGCGAGCCCGCGCCGCCCCACTCCGCCCTGCCGGGCGAGCCTCCGCCCGGCCAGTCCGGTCCGGCCGTCGAGCCTGCGCCCGCCCACTCCTGCCCGGCGTAGCCCGGCCCGGCCGGCTCCTGCCCGGCGTAGCCCGGCCCGGCCGGCTCCTGCCCGGCGTAGAGCGGCCCGGCCGGCTCCTGCCCGGCGTAGAGCGGCCCGGCCGGCTCCTGCCCGGCGTTCATGTCCGACTCGTCGGGAAGGAGCCCCAGCGCCCTCTGCAGCTCTTCGGCGAACTGGCCGCAGGTCAGATAACGATCAGCCGGGTTCTTGGAAAGCGCCGTGGCCAGCACCTGGTCGGCGGCCGCGGGCAGGTCGGGGCGCCGCGCGCTCGCCGTGGGCGGCGGCGCGTACAGCTGCGCCTTGGAAAGCGCCGTGGCCAGCACCTGGTCGGCGGCCGCGGGCAGGTCGGGGCGCCGCGCGCTCGCCGTGGGCGGCGGCGCGTACAGCTGCGCGTACATAACGGTCAAGCCTTGATCCTGCCCGAATGGCGGCGCGCCGCACAGCAGCTCGAACCCGGCGCAGGCCAGCGAGTAGAGGTCCGCGCGCCCGTCAACGGCTCGGCCTTCGACTTGCTCGGGTGCGACGTAATCGAGCGTTCCCGCGAACTGGGCCATTGCGGTGTTCTGACCCGACGATGAGGTCTTGCTGATCCCGAAGTCGGACAGGTACACGTGCTCGAAGTCGCTGCCGTCGGCCCGTCGAGGCGCCCTCCCGCCCGTCAGGTCGCCGGTATCGAGCAGCATGTTCGTTGGCTTGACGTCGCGGTGGATCAGGCCGTGGGCGTGAGCGGCATCCAGGGCCGACGCCGCCTGCGCGATGATGCTCCAGGCCCAGCCGAAGGGAAGCGGCCCGAGCCGGTTGAGGAGCGACCGGGCATCGCCGCCTTGAACGTAACGCATGGCCACGTACAGGGTCCCGCTCGCCTCGCCGGCCTCGTAGACGGGAAGGATGTTGGGGTGGTTCATGGCGGCGGCCGCCCGTGACTCGTGCAGGAACCGGGTCTGGAAGGCGGCGTCTCGCGCCAGCTCCGGCGCGAGGATCTTGAGCGCCACCGTACGGTCAAGGCGCTCGTCCCGGGCAAGGTAAACGACCGCCATGGAGCCCCGGCCGATATAACCGTCCAGACGGTAATCGGCTATCTTGCCCGCCATTCTCGAGTCGGGCAGGACCGGCTCAGTCTCGCGGCTCACGGGCGCACCACCTCTATACTTACTGCCCAGCCGACATCCCCAGTCCCATTTCGGGCCAGTGCCCGCAGCCTGGTTCCACGATAGTGACATTTCGCCAGGCGTGTACGGTCAACAGGAATCAGGCCAGCTCGGCTGCTACCTGCCTGCATGCCACAGCACCTCCTCGCAGACCAGTTCGGGTCTTCGGGCGCCGCAGATGATACTGGTCGTTATGTCACGCCGACAGCAGGACGACGGCGGCTGCTCGGCCGTACGGCGAGGCCCCGCCTCGGGCGTCGTGGAGCTTGTCGGTGATCCTGACCGGCCCAGGGCCTGGACGCTGCTGGTGGACGGTGCCCCGCAGTCCCACGTAGACCTCGATGATCCCCGGCACCTGGAGTTCGAGTACATGCGCCGGCTCGGGCACCTGGTGGATCTGGCGGCGCCGCCCGGAAAGCCGCTGCGCGTGCTGCACCTCGGCGGAGGCGGCCTCACACTGGCCCGGTATGTGGCGGTGACCCGGCCTGGCTCCGACCAGCTGGCCGTGGAGGCGGACGCCGCGCTGCTGGAGCTTGTCCGCCGACGGCTGCCCCTTGCCCAGCGAGGACGGCGGGCGAGCGGAGGCCGGACGAACGGAGGCCGGACGGGCGGAGGCCGGACGGGCCGGGTGCGTGTCCGGGTCGCAGACGCCCGCGCCGCTGTGGAACAGCTCCCGGCCGGGTCCTTTGATGTGGTGATAGCAGACCTGTTCGCGGGGGCACGCACTCCCGCGCATCTGACATCGGCAGAGTTCGCGGCCGCCGTGGCCCGCACGCTCAGCCCCTCGGGTACCTACGGCGCCAACGTCGGCGATGGCCCCCCGCTCGCGCACGCGCGCGCACGGGCGGCGACGGTGTGCTCTGTCTTCCGCCACACCTGCCTGATCGCCGACGCGGCGGTGCTGCGCGGCCGCCGGTTCGGCAACCTGGTGCTGGCCGCCGCGCAGCACGGCCTGCCCGTGGCGGAGCTGACCCGAAGGGCGGCAGGTGACCCATTCCCAGGGCGACTGGTCCATGGTGACGACCTCCGCCGGTTCGCCGCGGGCGCGAAGCCGATCACCGATGCGCAGGCGGAACCCTCACCCGCCCCTCCGCCCGACGTCTTCACGTCCGGCCGAAGCCACCTCACGCGAGCCAGGCAGCGCTGATGGCCGGGCCGCTGCCCAACGAGATGCCGGTCATCAACCGCCCGCCCGTCGTACTCAGGGCGTTCCGCCATGAGGACGTCGGCCTGGTGCAGTCGGTCGCGGGCGATCCGCTGATCCCGCTCATCACGACCGTCCCCGCTAGCGGCGACGCGAGCGATGCCCGCGCGTATTTCGAACGGCAGCATGAACGTCTGACCTCGGGGGCCGGCTACTCATTCGCGATCGCTGACGCCGTCACCGGCGAGGCCGTCGGGCAGGCGGGCTTGTGGCTCCGGAACCTCGATGAGGGCCGGGCCAGCACCGGTTACTGGATCGCCTCTCAGTTCCGCCGACGGCACTACGCCACCGCTGCCCTGGACGCCATCTCCCGATGGGGGCTGTCCCTGGACGGCATTCACCGTGTCGAGCTGTACGTCGAGCCGTGGAACGAAGGATCCTGGCGGGCCGCCGAGCGCGTCGGCTATGTCAGGGAGGGCCTTCTGCGCAGCTGGCAGCAGGTAGGAAACGAGCGCCGGGACATGTATATGTACAGCCTCCTGCCCGAAGACCTCAACGCTGGGCGGCCTTTAGTCGCGGTCGTGCCCGGCCTGGTCCAAGGCCAGGCCAGGTCAGTTAGACGGGGTGAGGCTCTGGGGTGACAGTGACCTGCCATCCGCAGGGCAGCGCCCCACCGGCTTACCTCAGGACACGAAACTTCGGCTTGGCGAGCGACTTGCTGGTTCGGACCGGCGTACTTGTATCCGAGAGGAGGTCACCTGATGCGAGAAGACGGTCGGTATGACGACCTGGCGGCGTTTCTCGGTGCTCGCGGCGAGGCGCTGCTGCGGACGGCGGTGTTGCTCGCGCCCGGCCGGGAGGGTGGCGAGGATCTGCTCCAAGAGGCGCTGGAGCGGCTGCTGCGCAAGTGGCACCGGGTCGACGGCGATCCGGAAGGTTACCTGCGGCGCATCATGTACAACCGCGCTGTCGACGGCTGGAGACGCCGGTCCCGGCGCCCGGAGGTGCTCGGACTTCCGCCAGACATCGCGGTGGCCGATCACGTTTCCCGGCTGGATCTGCGGCTGGAGCTGATCCATGCACTTGGGCGGCTCACGCCAAGGCAGCGGGCCGCGATCGTGGCCCGCTACTGGGAAGAGCTGAGCGAGGCGGAGACGGCGGCGGCCCTCGGCCGTGATCGTCAGCGTGCCCGGCCAGTCGGCGGGCCGCAAGGCGCCCGCACCATCGGCGACCACACCGCAGGCGCAGACGGCCGCCTACGTCCTGCAGCGCGCGGCGGCCGCGGAAGTGAATTCGTATCGCCTGATAAGCGTGTCGCAGAACTCCGGCAGCGGGACTATATATACGGACGTCGCGACCCAGCAACAGCGGACCGTGAGCACTCTGCGCGACTCAGCCGGACAGCCCTATTTTCAGATCACGGATGTCATCAAGGGTGGCGTCTGGACGGACACGATCATCGATAACCAGCACCACGTGTACGCCATACAGACCGCCAGCGCAAAGGATCACGGCTTTGGCGCGGTGACCATATCCACTTTCCTGCCGCTGCAGACTCAGTCGGACCCGGCGGCCGCCTTCCAGGCTGCGCTGAAACACGGCATCATAACGGTGGCTGGCCACCAGAACCTGGGCGGCCGGGACACCATCCTGATCCGCGTAAAGCCGCTTACTGCGGAACAGCGCGCGGCGGCCGGCCTGCCGAAACTCTCGAAAGGCTCCCCGACCCCCTCCAGCGAGATCTGGGTCGATGCCTCCACTTACCTGGTGGTTCAGACTAACACTATCAACACGGCCGGGACGCAGGGCATCACCCTGGTGCGATGGCTGCCTGCCTCTCCCGAGAACCTAGCCAAACTCACGGTCACTACGCCGCCGGGATTCACCCGGGTCCCTTATTCGGACATGGGGAAATACCTCGGATTCATCTCCTGACATGCACCGGGAACCGCCGCGCGCTGGCAGGCATCAGGCCGGCCAGCGCGCTGGCATCTCCATCACGCACCGCGTGGACGTGCGCCGCTTCGCATCGCAAAAAGGGCAGCCCTCGCGGCGTACCGGTCCTTTGCGTCCGGCAACGGCAGGGCAGCGCGCCCGGCCCGGGCGATGCTGGCGCTGCCCGTGCCGTTCTTCGGGCTCTTCTTCGGGCGGGAGTGGTTCGTCGAGCCCGGCGCCGCGCCGACCACGACCAGCGGCGAGATCCTCGGCATTGCCAGCGGGCCAGAGCGAGCCGGCCTGGTCTAGGCTCGTGGTGGTGATGGCCCCGATGCCAGGCGCGACGTCCACCGGCCAGGATGTGGCCCGGCGGCTGACCGACGACGGCTACGTGATCGTCTCCGGCCTGATGACCGCAGACGAGGTCCATAACGCCCGCACGGACCTGGGCCGGGTGCTGGAGGCGACGCCGACGGGGCGCAATGCCTTCGAAGGGCTGGCCACGCAGCGCGTGTACGCCTTGTTCGCCAAGACCCGCACATTCGACCGGGTCGCCGCTGCGCCGCTGCTGCTCGAGGTACTCGACCACGTCCTGGGGCACTACCAGCTCAGCGCGCCAGTGGGCATCCGCATCGGACCGGGAGAGAACGCCCAGATCCTGCACCGCGACGACGCCGTTTACCCGCTGCCGCAGCCCGGCCCGCCGGTGGTGGTCAACACCATGTGGCCGCTGGATGAGTTCACCGAGGAGAACGGCGCCACCAGGTTGATCCCGGGTAGCCACCGCTGGGAACCCGGACGCCAGCCGAGCCCCGGAGACCCAGTCCTGACGGCCACCATGTCACCGGGCTCGGTCATGTTCTATCTCGGCAGCCTCTGGCACGGCGGCGGGGCCAACCGCACCGGCCGGCCCCGCCTGGGCGTGATCTTGGAGTATGTCGCCGCATGGCTGCGGCCGCAGGAGAACCACTGCCTCGCGGTGCCGCGCGGCGTGGTCCGGCAGCTGCCGGAGCGGCTCCAGGAGCTCCTGGGCTATAACATCTACCCGCCGTTCCTTGGCTACGTGGACGGCGCCCACCCCCGCAAGGTCTTGTCCAAGGATCCATAACGGCCCGGGCGGGGCGGACCGGGCCGACCCGCGGGGTCTCAGCGGCGTCGCGCCGTCACCCGCACCCCGCCCTCCGAGGGCGTCATCACGGCGATCGTCGACGAGATCTTCCTGCCCCTGGTCCGGCTCGTAAGCGTCCCGGTCGCGGTGCTCAGCCGTTTACCAGCCGATCGCGGTTCCGTAGGCAGCCCATTTAACCTCTGTTGTGCCCTCGCCCGGATTAAGTCTCTCCGCGGTGGCCACAAAACGGACTCCGACCACGGCATCGTAGTTGCATGTCTGCGCCCATTCGGCCAGGGCGTCCCGGGCTGTTCCAGGATTCGGATGACCGCGACTCGTCAATATGCCGGAACGATTTATCACGTGATCTTTTGGCAGGCCCTGCGGGAGAGTATCCGTGGTTGACATGGGCAGAACCGGGGGCTCGGACATCGCCCCAGTATGGCAGGGCGCACCCCGCGATCAGGGCAGGCCGGTTCGCGTCGGCTCGCAGGGAAAGCGGGCCGGGTCCAGGAAATCCGCCGCGCAGTAGGCGGGCTCGCCGATCACGATCTGGGCCAGCAGCTCGCCGATGCCGGCGGCGTGCTTGAAGCCGTGACCGCTGTCCCCGCCGGCGACGACCACGCGCGAGTCGTTCTTCAGGCGCCCGACGAGGAACTGCTCGTCGGGCGAGTCCGTGATCAGGCACGGGATGACCTTCGCCGGACGGGGATCAAGACCCGGCAGGGTCCGCGCGATGCACGAGGCCAGCTCGTCGATGTCGGCGTCGGGGTAGATGTAGCGGTCCACCTTGTCGGGGTCGATCCCGGCGCCGCGTGAGCCCATTCTCGGGTCCATTCCGACCTTGACCCCGTAGTCGTCGGCGGATCCGTGGCCCCACAAGGATTCCCCGTCGGGACGCTCCCAGATAAAGGCGGGAAACCTGTCGAGGGTGAAGTCGGTCGAGCGAGGATCCTTAGGCCGGAACCAGTAAAGGGGCGTCCGGCGCGGGGCCAGGGGCAGGCCGGGGACGAGCGCGCCGAGCCACGCGCCGGCCGCGATGACCACCTGCGACGCACGCAACTCGACCGTCGGGGTGCGCACGGTGACGCCGTCACGGCCGGCCTCGACGCTGGTGACCATCGTGTGCGGGTAGACGTCAGCCCCTGATCGCCGGGCGGCCGCGACCTGCGCGCGGACGTTCCGTTCTGGATAACAGATTCCCGCGCCGGGATCCCACACCGCGACGTCGTCCGGCTCCAGGCCCGCGTACTGCGGCTGCCGCGCGACGAGCTCGTCGTGGCTGAGCTCGACGACCGGTACTCCCGCGGCCGCCGCGGCCGCGATCGTGCCCTTCACCGGACGGCTGTCCGGCGAACCCGAGCTCAGGCAGCCGGTCTGGCGGACCAGCACCTCCCCGGTCTGCTCGCCCAGCCCGGTCCACAGCTCGAGTGACTTCAGCGCGATTGGTGCCAGGCCGGGATGCTCCTGGCAGGCAATCCGGAACAGCCGGGTCACGCCGTGCGACGAGCCGAGGTGGTGCCCGATGCCCTGGCGCTCGATGCCGGCCACGTCGACCCCGCGCTGCGCCAGCCGCCACAGGGCCGCCGAGCCGAAGCCCCTAGGCCGATTACGACCACGTCCTTGCGAATGATCTCCACCGTCGCAGGGTACGCGCCAGCACGAAGGCGCCGCGCTTACGTCGTCAGCGGAGACCGAACAGCTCGGCCGCGCTGGCCTCGAACACGCCGGTCCAGTCGCCGAGGGCAGGCAGCGGGTCGGGGACGTTGAGGCGGCCCCATTCCTCGGCAACGCCACCCGCCGCGGCGGTTGGGAAACAGCGCCGGCCCGGCCGCGCCCGGCCAGCTGGCCCGCTCTGTCTTCCACGCCGCTTCACATCGGTCGGGGGCGAAGGCCGTCGAGTGCGGTCTGGAGGATTGGTTCGAGGTAGCGGGTGTCGCCGTGGATCGTGGCGATGGCGATGACCATGTCGAGGATCTGTTCGAGCGTGAGGTTGTCGCGGACCTCGTGAGCGCGCTGCGCGGCGGCGAGGAGCGGTCGGCCGGCGACGATCACTCGGGCACGGTTGCTGTCGAATAGGGGGTTGCTGCGGTCCGTGTGCTCGAGCAGCTCGGAGGCGATGTGGCGCTTGCTGTTGGCAAAGGCGAAGAACCGGTGCAGCCAAGCCGCGAGAACCGCTCCGGGCGTCTCGCCGTCGACGGTCTCGGCGGCCTTGCAGACGGCGTTGACCTCGTCGGTGTAGAGGGCCTCAAGGAGCTCTCGGCGTCCGGGGAAGTTGCGGTACAGGGTCGCCATGCCGACTCCCGCGCGTCGCGAGATCTCGGCCATCGACACCTCAGCCTCAGGATCGGCGAACGCGGAACGGGCGGCCGCGAGGATCTTGTCGCGGTTGCGCTCGGCGTCAGCTCGTCTCGTCGGTGATGGGAACTGCTCCGGGTGCATTGGCCATCCAAATGGACAGGCTATCCGTTAATCGCTAGATTGAAGTGGACAGGCTCTCCGCCTGCTGACGCATCTGATCCTACTCACCTGCCGCGACTGTCTCGCGGCGACTCAAGGAGCTCTCTATGGACTACCGACCTCTGGGACACAGCGGCATCTCGGTCAGCCAGCTGTGCCTCGGCGCGATGATGTTCGGCGCCTTTGGCAACCCCGATCACGACGCGTCGATCAAGATCATCCACCGCGCGCTGGACGCCGGGATCAACTTCATCGACACCGCCGATGGCTACTCCGCCGGCGAGTCGGAGCTGATTCTCGGCAAGGCGCTGGCCGGCGGACGGCGCGAGAGCGTGGTGCTGGCCGTCAAGTTCGGCGTGCCTTTCGACGAGGACCCCAACCATCGCGGAGCGTCGCGGCGGTGGATCACCGAAGCGGTCGAGGGCTCGCTGCGTCGGCTGCAGACCGACTGGATCGACCTCTACCAGGTGGGCGTTCCCGATCCGAACACCGATATCGACGAGACCCTCGGCGCCCTGTCCGATCTCGTCCATGCCGGCAAGATCCGATCCTTCGGCGCGTCGAAAGTTCCTGCCTCTCAGATCGTCGAGGCCCAGTGGACCGCTGAGCGCCGCGGCCACGAACGGTTTCGTACCGAGCAGCCCCCCTACTCTTTGCTGACCCGCGCGATCGAATACGACGTGCTGCCTGCCTGCCTGCGCCACGGAATGGGGGTCATGACCTACAGCCCCCTGGCCGGTGGCTGGCTGTCGGCCAAGTACCGCAAGGGGCAGGAGGTCAGCGGGCCAGGCTCCGCCGCTCGCGCCCAGCGCTTCCCCGGGGCCTATGACTCCACGAACCCAGCCAATGCGGCAAAGCTCGACGCCGCCGACGCCTTCGGCGCGCTCGCTGACGAGGCCGGAATGACCCTCGTCCAGATGGCGATCGCGTTCGTCACCCGCCATCCAGCGGTCACCTCCGCGATCATCGGCCCGCGCACCATGGAACACCTGGACACCTACCTTGCTGCCGACGGGATCGAACTGCCCAGCGATCTGCTTGATCGCATCGACCAGATCGTTCCCCCCGGAGTCACGATCAACGTCGCCGACAACATGTGGAACTTCGGCACGCCGGCGCTCAGTGCGGCATTCCGCCGCCGGTAGACCAGCCCCGGCCGGGCCAGTACCACTTCAACCGCCCAGGGCCGACCGCCACAGGACATCGACCCCGCATGACAGGCTCAGCAAGATGTCATTGATCAGGGAGGCCGTGAGAGTCATCGCCGGGGGGCGACGAGGCTGTCCGCCAGTTCTTCGGCGAGCCAGCCGCTGGTCTCCCGGGTTGCGCGCCGGGTCGGTTGGTGTGGCGACGGTGGCCGGGTTCTTGCCGGGGCATGGTCTGCACGGCCGGTACCTGCGGCGGGGGCAGGGTGGCTGTTCCGGGTCGGGCAGCTTGGGGAGCAGCCGGCTCAGCGAGGAATGGTCGGGCGAGGAGAACCGCAGGGCGGAGGTCAGGTCGCCGACGGCGCGGCGCCGCCAGCCGCTGATCTGGGGCTCGCGGACGCCGAACAGTCTCTCGGCGAAGCGGATGACCGAGGTGTGATCGAAGGCCTGGCTGGCGACCCAGCCGCCCCGGCTCCACGGGGAGATGACCAGCATGGGGACCCGGAATCCCAGGCCGATCGGTCCGGCGATGCCGCCGGCGTCATCGGGCAGCGGCGCAGTGACCCACTCGCCGTCGGTGCCGGGCGGTGCGGTGGGAGGGGGCACGTGGTCGAAGAAGCCGTCGTTCTCGTCGTAGGTGATGAAGAGCACTGTCTTGGCCCACACCTCGGGGTTGGACGCCAGCGCGTCCAGGATGCTGTAGATGAAGCCGGCGCCCAGGGCAGGAAGCGATGGCGGGTGCTCGTCGACCTCGGGCGGGAAGGAGCTCTCGATCCGGCTGAACTGCGGCAGCCGGTCATGCAGCACGTCGTCCATCAGCGCCGACAGTGACCGGATCCGGACGCCGTTCTCATACAGCGGCGAGCCGGGGTCGGCGTTGGCGAACTGAGCGAAGGTAAACGGCAGCTCACCGCCAAACTGGCTAGTGGCGTAGTCCCGCCAGGTGATGCCGGCGGCCTGCAGGCGCTCGTAGTAGGTCGGGAACGTGAACAGCCCGTTGGGCTGCGCGTTGCTGACCACCGGGCCGCCGCCCAGCCCGGCCGGGTCGATCGTGCCGCTGACCGCGTACACGTGATTGGGCAGGGACGGGCCGAAAACCGATTCCTCCCGCCGTTCCAGGACTGGTGCTGCACGGGCCAGCCATGACCGGTGTCGGCAACTGCTGCGGCGCTGGTCTGCGTGGTATCCAGATGGAACGGCAGTTCGTACCCGTCCGGGTTGACCGCATCAGGCTGGTAGAACACCGTGCGTCCGGTGGAAAGGCCGATGGCCGTCGGGTCGTCGAACCCGCGCACTCCCGACAGCGACCCGAAATAGTGGTCGAAGGAGCGGTTCTCCTGCATCACGAACACGATGTGATAGTGGTCGAAGGAGCGGTTCTCCTGCATCACGAACACGATGTGCTTGACTTCCCTGATCGAGCCCGAGCGCTCCGGGGTTGTCGCCAGGAGCTTCTGCATCGACGTGGGCAGCAGCCCGAGCCCTAGCGCACCGCCCGCGGCCGTGCCCATGAACCTACGGCGTGTCGGTCCTTCCATCCCGATTCCCTTCCTTGCCGCCAAGCCGGCGGCAGAGCCGTCCAGAGCCAGGCCCTCGCAGGCGGCCCGCCGCACTGGTTCCCGCCTCTCAGGCTTGCGTTCCGCAGTAACAGGACGATGGAAGAGCGGTTAGCCCGCGGTGAGCAACGCGAGAAACTCTCCGAACCGAATCGCCTCAGCCGGCACCGTGCACACGCCCCCTACCAGCGACTCGGCATGAGGAAGTAGCACGGCGGCGGGCGCTGGGTGATGATCGAGGCGAAGGCCGCCTGGGAATGCGGCCCGCTGGCCTTGGTGGCCAGGAAGGACGAGTCATGAGTGCGACAGTCTGGGACCAGGAGTTCTTCCGCCGTCGCGCGGCCGGGGAGCGGGCGGCCGGTCATGGGCAGGAACCCGCCGCGGCTAGGCCCCCGGCGCCCGGGCACGCGACGATCGCCGGGCTGCTGCTTGCTCGCGCCGAAGACGACAACACCGCGTTGCTGTTTGAGGACCGGCGGTGGAGCTGGCGCGAGCTGGTGCAGGAGGCGGCCACCCGGTCGGCGTTCCTGCAGCAGCTTCGTCCGCGGGAACGGCCCTGGCATGTCGGCGTACTGCTGGAAAATACACCGGAGTACATCTTCCTCATAGCCGGCGCCGCCCTGTGCGGAGCGACCGTGGTCGGCATCAACCCGACCCGGCGCGGGGTGGAGCTGGCCGCCGATATCCGCGGCACCGACTGCGCGATGATCGTGACCGACGACGCCTACGGCGATCTCCTGGACGGCATCGGCCACGGCGTGCCGCAGATCCTCGACGCCAGCAGCTGCGAGTACGCAGGTCTTCTGGCAACGCACCGCGCGGCTGCGGCCGGGGCGACGGCTGAGGGCCTCGATCCGCGGTCCACGCTGCTTCTGCTGTTCACGTCCGGATCGACGGGGGCGCCGAAGGCGGTGATCTGCTCCACCGGCCGGTGGGCGTTCATCTGCCAGGTCAACCCGATCAAGTTCACCTGTGATGACGTTGCCTACAACGCGATGCCGATCTTTCACGGCAACGCGCTGATGAGCGCCCTCGGTCCGTGCCTGGCGAACGGCGCGGCGTTCGCGATGCGCCGGAGGTTCTCCGCCTCCGGCTTCCTGCCCGACATCCGCCGGTTCGGCGCGACCTTCTTCAACTACGTCGGCCGGTCGCTGGCCTACGTGCTTGCTCAGCCGGAGCGCCCGGAGGAGTCCGGCAACCAGCTGCGTTTCGGCTTCGGCACCGAGGCCTCGGCCCAGGACCGTGCGGAGTTCTCGCGGCGGTACGGCTGCCCGCTCCTGGAGTCCTACGGCTCGTCCGAGGGCACCTGCTACATCATCCACACGCCCGACACCCCCGACGGCGCTCTCGGTATCCCGCAGCAGGGATTCGCGGTAGAGATTGTTAACGCCACCGGCGAGGTCTGCCCGGCGGCGCGCTTGGATGCCGGCGGCGCGATGCTCAACCGCGAGGAGGCGATCGGCGAGATCGTTTCCCGGGGCGCCGCGGCTCGCTTCGAGGGCTACTACAACAACCCTGGGGCCAGCCAGGACAGATTGCGGGACGGCGACTTCTGGACCGGCGACCTCGGCTACCGCGACGAGAAGGGCTTCTACTGGTTCGCCGGGCGTACGGCGGACTGGCTGCGCGTCGATTCAGAGAACTTTGCGGCCGCCCCTGTCGAGCAGATCCTGAGCCGCTTCCCTGGTGTGACGGCAGCGGCCGTCTATCCCGTCCCCGACCCGGTCACCGGTGACCAGGTCATGGCGGCGCTCGAGTTCCCCGGCGGCAAGTTCGACCCCGGCGCCTTCCGGTCCTTCCTCGGCAAGCAGCCCGACCTGGGCACGAAGTGGGCCCCGCGGCTGGTCCAGGTCACCACGGACCTCCCGATGACGGCCACCCACAAGGTCAGCAAGCCGACCCTGCGTCGCATGCTGTGGAACGGCGAGGACCCGGTCTACGAGCGCACCGGCGAGGGGTATGTGCTGATGACGGCCGATCGCAAGGGCGCACTGGAAGCGGAATACGCCCGTCACGGCCGGGACCATCTCCTCCGGCTATGACCCGGCATTCATGCAGGCGCCGGGCAGCGCGGACATAGCTCACGACTTCGCCCGCGCGACTAGCGGCAGATGAGCGCACCTGGTCAGGGTCGCAGAGGCGACGGGTGCCGCGGCTCATAGATGGGGAATTCTGAGCCGTCCGGCAGGCGGATCGCGGCCAGTAGCCCCCAGCCCTTATCGGCGACATCCCGCGCCACTTCGACTCCTTTGTCCCTCAATTCGGCAAGTGTGGACTGAATGTCGTCACACATCGAGCACGTCCCCGAAGAACGCACGGACCTGCTCAGCTTCGGGCGAGAACATGATCGCATGCAAGCCGGTGATCACGGTGCAATCTTAGCCTTCGCCTGGGTAGCGACGGCGCTGTGGCGAACGCGTTGCGCAGGCGGGCTCTCGGTGCACCCTCAGCTGTCACGCTCGCACAGTCGTCGGACGCACGCCCCCAGCAGTATGACCGGACGTTCCGATGGTCGGCGTGGGAGCCAGGTAGGGGCGGGCGCGGTGTCGGTAGCGGCCCGTACGCTCCGGATATGGCCAATTTCGCGGTCCGGTTGATCCACGGCGCAGGCTGGGACCCCTCGCGTCAGATAAGGAACCAGGACGCCTGGGATGAGCACGCGGCATTCATGGACGGGCTCGTCGACGACGGCTTTGTCATCCTCGGCGGCCCAGTCGGCGACGGCGAGCAAACCATGCACGTCGTCGAGGCCGCGGATGAGAGCGAAGTCAGGGCACGTCTTGCCGGGGATCCCTGGGCGTCGGCCGGGCTCCTGCGGATCGGCACGATAGAGCCCTGGGCGCTCTGGCTCGACAGCCGACCGAAGAATCCGCCGCGTTGACCAACATCATCCGTCTGATCTGCGCTCCACAACGCGGCATGACGTCGACGGCCGCCTGGACGTGGGAGTCGGCCGGTCTGTGCTCGCTCCGCCCGACGTCGCTTCACATGTATTCCGCCGCGACCTGTTAGGGGTGCTGATGCCTGTCGGTCACCGCTTCAGCGTGGTCGACGCGGTGCCCGTCGCCACCCTGGCCCAGGAACCGCTGCTCCTGGCCGAGGACAGCCAGGCACCGGAGTTCAACCAGTTCGTGGTCGACATGTGCAGGTCAGCCGGCTTTACGCCCGCGGTGTATGACGGCACTGTCGAGAGCATCCGGGCGGCCGCTGACCTGGTCGCACAGGGGCGTTGCCTCTACTGTGTGCCCCCCTCCTGCATCACCGCTCCCCGGCACCATCTGGCGGCCGCTGACCGAGCCCGCGTCGTACTATCCATGGTCGGTTCTATGGCGAGCGGCGGATGCCTCCGAGCAGGTGCGGGCTATCGTCGCCTGCGCGCGGGCCATGTCGCTCCGGCTGGACTGGCTCCTTACCGCGGGTCGGCCAATCGACTGAGCCCGGCGGGCACCGGCCCGCGCCATTCGCCAACGACATGAGCGCCGCCGCGATCCGCAGCGCTTCGCATCGCCGCCGTGAACGGGCCGTCCCTTCTGGCGCGCTCATCGATATTGGTGATGAGCTCTTCTGCCATCGGCTGTTTCCGTTGCCGAGCTCTCTAGCTTGACTGAACAGCAGTGAGCGATACGCCAAAGTAGCGCAGTGCCGGCCGGCGCCGAGAGTCGGCGCGGAAACCGGCCGTCGGCTTATCGCGGAGCCGGGAGGACTTCGTGGTAGCTCAATGTCGCTCTGACTAGTCCCGACTTACTCACAGGAAGGAACAACATGCTTTCCCTCAAAGCACGACTCGGGCAGTACTCGGGGCAGCAGTCCTGGCGTCGGCTCTGGCTATGTCCGCCGGCCTGGCTAGCGCAGGCGCGGCAACAGCCCCAGCAAAGCCGCACGTCCAGGTCCACGGGCCTATGATCCAGTTTTCGGCCAGTAACTGCAACGAGAACATTCTGAACCTCGTGACTGAGTGCACGGCCGTATCGGGCTCAGGCCTGCACATCAACTACCTGGCCGGGTGGGCGATTCACGACTATTGGGATGTGCAGAGCTACCCGCAGGTCCACATAGAGCTGTATGGACCACACGGACATATCAAAAACTGTGCGGGCTACGAGGGCCTAACGGTCCACAGGTAGGCAGTTCAGGCTGGTGCTGCTTTGTCAGCTCGTCGTGCTGCTGCTGGTGAGCTTGCTCAGGTCCTGCGGCGGTGGCGAGTACGTGTCGATCTTCCAGTCCCGGAAGTAGTGGGCCACCTGGCTCAGGGCGACGAGGTGGTGGAAGGCGGTCAGCGGGTTCCAGTCGCCGGTCACGTGGGCGGAGGGGCGTTGCTTTTTTGCCGCGCCCGCGGCCTGTCAGCCTTGCGGAAGGGGACCGATCAGGTCCCATTTGTTGCCGGCGATGTCGAGGAACACGGCGACGCGGCCATAGGGTTCCCGGCGCGGTGACCTCACGAACTCAACACCCGCCGATGACATCCGCGTGTACGCAGCATCGAAATCTTCCACGTGGAGGAAAAACCCGACCCGGCCAGCGACCTGCTTCCCGACGACCGAGGCTTGATCTTCTCCGTCAGCCCGCGCGAGCAGCAGGCCAGTCGCGGCGCCCGGCGGCCGGACCACTACCCACCGCTTAGGATGCCCGTCATTCGTCAGCGATGGAGAGTCCTCCACGAGCTCGAAGCCCAGTGCGTCCACGAAGAAGCTGATCGCCGGGTCGTACTCGCTGATCACGATGGCGGCAAGGCCGAGATGCACCGTGCCAGCATAGGCGGCCTGCCATGCTCCCACTCGGACGGTGACAACCTCAGCCCAGAGTCCGCCTTGGATTCCCAGACGCGCCCGCAGCGGCAGATGAGCGCGTGCCGTCGATGCCGGGTGCTCTCCGAGCGAGTCGCCGCGTGTCGCGCCGAAATGCGGCAGGCGCTGGAGGATCCGATCCTTGGCGGGCGCTCTCGGGCACCATCCTGCGGTTCGCGGAGCGGCAGATGCAGGACCGAGGCCGACAGGCATCATCTTCCCCCCCGCGACCGCTAGGCTCGCCACCGTGCCATCCGAGGAGCTTCCGGTCGCGCAGTTTGCCTTTCCGGGACGGCTGCGCGATCAGCTCGTCGGCGCCATATTGTCAGGCGCTAAGACCACGACGACTGGCCTGGTCGCCGACTACGAGCATGACAACGAGCCGCTGCCTCGCCTCGGACAGCGGCAGGTCGTAGTCGACTCGGCCGGCCTTCCGACCGCGGTGATCGAGACGACCGCGGTGCGGGTCATCCGCCTCGGCGACGTGGACCTGGCCCACGCACTGGGCGAGGGTGAGGGATACACGTCGGTGGCGGAATGGCGGGCCGGCCACGAGCGGTTCTGGCACTCGGCGGAAATGCGCGAGGCCCTGGATGACCCAGAGTTCACGGTCGACAATGACACCCTCGTGGTGGCCCAGGCTTTCCGGCTGGTCGAGCACTAGCGGCAGCTCAAGATGTCCGCGACGGAACAACTCGTCGGCACTACAGAACCGTGAGACTCTGACACTTTGGCCGACCAGCACCTGGTAACGATCGAGCTGCCGGTGCGGGGAAGTTGTCATTTCCCTAGTCGTCTAGGCCGGGGGCCGCCGTCCGTCTCGGTCAGGTCGGCGCGCCGCCGAATCCGATCTCGTTGCCATCCGGGTCGCGGAAGGTGGCCTTGCGGACGCCGTTGGCGTAGGTCTCGCGCTCGGCCGGCTCCAGGCCGCGCTCGGCGATCTGGGAGATGCGGGCGTCAAAGTCGCCGACGAAGAGGGTATGCATGGCGTGCCCGGCATCCGCGGGCCGCACCTCGATGAACACGTAGCGGTGGTCAGCGAGCTCCCACACCGCCTCGGTGTCGTTAGGCAGGAACGACGGCGGGGCGCCGAGGAGTCGCTCGTACCAGGCCGCCGCCGCGGTGTAGTCGCGGACAGGGATGCCCGCGAACAGATCCATGGTCATGATGTCAGGGCACCTTGAGTTTGGGCGTGTAAATCAAGACCAGCACGCCGCTCGCAAAGCGGCGGACGTCTGCCAGCGACAGTTGCGGAGCGCCTGGGATCTCCTCGAACAGGTGCTGGCCTGACCCAGCTGCGACCGGTGTCAGGAGGAGGTGGAACTCGTCGATCAGGTTGTTCGCCATGAGGGGCCGGTCCGGCGGCCCGTTGCCGTAATGAGTGGACTCGATCAGCTTCCTCATTGTCCATGTCCTTCCCGTGGTCGTGCCGCAAGCACTGCGAGCAGCTCATCGAGGCTGCAGCGCTTCGGCGGTGGCCTGGTCTGCTGGGAGAAAGGCTTCCAGCGTCAGCTCGGCCAGCGTTACGTCGACGGCGGTCGCGAAGGTTGTGACGGTCGTCAGCAGGCGCAGTTCCCCGCGCGAGGTTCGCAGGCGGAGCGGGACCGCGAAGCCGAGGTGGCCGGCGGACCGATCTAGCTCAGGGACGTATTGCGTCAGCTCGGCGTGCAGTTCCTCGAGCTGACCCGTGCGCTCCAGGATGTGGCGTGCCCACTCGGCGAAGTTGAGGATGCGCGGTGCCATGCCGCGGGGATGGAGCGCGAGGCGGTAGGCGTTG
>WNFI01151575.1_pt1 | contig 35943 bp, 34 predicted proteins | sample 5400471 | NCBI WGS metagenome assembly WNFI01 (sample SAMN13153348, study PRJNA577476) | soil metagenome | isolation source: 100 cm saprolite on Douglas fir-dominated hillslope | place: USA:California | collected 2013-09-17 | reverse complement strand
ATCTTGCCGCGTAGCGGCAGGATCGCCTGGAAGGTCCGCTGCCGGCCCTGCTTGGCCGAACCTCCCGCCGAGTCGCCCTCGACGATGAAGATCTCGCAGCGCTCGGGATCACGCTCGGAGCAGTCGGCCAGCTTGCCGGGCAGGGTGGACGACTCCAGCAGCGACTTGCGCTGGACCAGGTCCCGCGCCTTGCGGGCGGCCTCGCGGGCGCGGGCGGCGATCACCGACTTCTCGATGATCCGTCGGGCCTCCGACGGATGCTCCATCAGGTATTCCATCAGCCCCTCGCCGAAGACCGCCTGGACCTGGCCGGCGACCTCGGAGTTGCCCAGCTTGGTCTTGGTCTGGCCTTCGAACTGAGGCTCCTGGATCTTGACCGAGATCACCGCGGTCAAGCCCTCGCGGACGTCGTCGCCGCCCAGGTTGGGGTCGGACTCCTTGATCAGCTGGGCCTGGCGGGCGTACCGGTTGAGCACCGAGGTGAGGGCGCTGCGGAAACCGGTCAGGTGACTGCCGCCCTCCATGGTGTTGATGTTGTTGGCGAACGCCAGGATGTTCTCGGAAAATCCGGCGTTGTACTGCAGGGCGACCTCGACCATGTTGCCCTCGATGCCCTTCTCGACGTAGACCGGAGGGATGTTGATCGGGCCGAGGCCCTGGTTGAGGTGCCGCACGAACGACTTGAGGCCGCCCTCGAAGTAGAAGCAGTACTCGGTGCCGACGGGGCCGGCGGGACTCTCGCCGCGCTCGTCGACCAGCTTGATGGTGGTGCCCTTGTTGAGGAAGGCGAGCTCCCGCAGGCGATGGGCCACGACCTCCCAGTGGAAGTCCATCTCCTCGAAAACCTCGGGGTCGGGGTAGAACTTGATGGTGGTGCCCCGACGGGTGGTTTTGCCCTGGGTTGCCAACGGCGCCACCGGCTTGCCCCGTGCGTACTCCTGGTAGTGGATCTTGCCGTCGAGGTAGACCCAGGCCTGGACCTTCTCGGAGAGGGCGTTGACCACCGACATGCCGACGCCGTGAAGGCCGCCGGAGACCTTGTAGCCGCCACCGCCGAACTTGCCGCCGGCGTGAAGCACCGTCATCACGACCTCGAGGGCCGGTTTCTTCTGCTTAACGATCTCGTAGAGGAGGTGGTGCAGGCCCCGGGTATCGGTGGAACCGATATACATCCCGGGACGCCGCCGGACCGCTTCAAGCCCCTCCAGGACCTGAATATTTTTGGCGTCGTAAGACGCGCCTTTACCCCGATTTGGAGGGAGCTTGGCGGCGGCTTCAGACAAAGTAGGTTGATGCCTCCAAGTGACCTAGATTTTACCAGATCAGGGGTGCCATTCGCCTCTCTCTCTTAGGCTGCCACAACTCTACAGGCGAGTAAGTCTCCGGCGCTTTTTCAAGTTCGTCAGGCTTCCCCGACGCGGGGGTCAGCTCGCCCCTAGGTCGACCGGCTCATGGGGAGGACCGAGGCGGCGGCCGTTTGGGCAGCGCTACGTCCAAAAGCCACCAAGAACCCTGCCCAAACCACTGCCATCAGCGCGACATAGACCCAGACGTCGTTTGGGATGTGAGGGTGCACATACAGAACGAACATTGGCACCGCGATCACCAGCTCCAGTGCCGCCACCAGACGGACGTGCCCTGCCAGTAGAAAGAAGGGTATGCCCCAAATGAGGTACTGGAACGCGAACCCGGTGGCCAGAACGTAGAAGGCAAGCCACAAGATGACCGCCGCCTCGACTGGCTGGGCGCGCCGGTGCCAGACCCAGGCCACAACCACGAGCAGCCCGATACCGGAAAGCAGGGACCCGTGCCGCAGCAAGCCAATTGAAAGACTCGACAGCCGGTGGCCAACGCCGTTGATCCAGACATCAGCTAGGTCCGGCTGAGCCAGCAAGCTAACACCACCGAACCCGGGCAAGCCCGAGAACTGCCTGAGGTGAGACACACCCGTGGGATCTGCGAGCGCGAAGGGCAGCAGCGACAGCCCCAAGACCGCGACCGCGGAGCCGCTCAGTGCGACCCGCTGACGCCAGGATGCCGTTGGCAGCAGTGCGAAGAGCACGAGGAACGGCGCCGGTTTTATCGTTCCGGCGCACCCGATGAGGCCCCCGCAGAGCCAGCTATTCCGCCGGCGGCCGGTCCAGATAACCATTGCGCCAACCGCAGGCAAGATCGATAGTGAGTCGATCTGCCCGTGATACCCGCTGATCACCACAAATGGCAGTCCGACAGCAATCAGTCCGACCGCCGCCACCCGGCTGGAGTCGATTCCTCCTCGCCGCCTGAGTCCGTCCTGGACGATGAGGGCAAGGGCCGCGTCGGCAGCGATCGCAGGAAGTTTCACCCAGCCGTAAATGGCCGTATGGGTGATCGTGGAGAGCTTTCCCGCCGCGAGGATGAAGGGAAAGAAACCTGGCGCGTACGGCCATCGGAAGATCGTGAAGCCGTACTCGCTGGTGGTTCGGTTGACCAATGAGTAGACGTGTAGCCAGTTGCCTCGCAGCGCCTGCCTGACTTCAAGAATGGCGGTCATGTCCTCGAAGACGCCGAAGAAATGGAAAGCCAGGTAGAGGCGCACCAGCGTTCCCAAGATGATCAGGCTGAGAATCGCCCACCAGGACCACGGCGCGACTCCGCTGCGACTTCTACGCGACTGGTTCACGGGCTGCAACATCGCGGCTGGGGAGCCTATCGCACCTGATCTCGCAGCGCTCCCAAGGTCTCGGCCGCGGCCCTTTCACCCAATTCCAATGAGTAGTTGATGCCACGATCCCACGGGTAGATCTGGGCCATGTTCGCCGTGATCAGGCCGGTGACCGGGGCGCGGAGGGGAGGGCAGTCGGTGGCCCAGCCCGGCGGAACGATCGGCTGAGCGGCCGGTGCGCGGAAAACATGTGTCCCCAGAGGAGCATTGAAAGTCTCTGAGAAGGCACGGCTTGCGGCCTCGAGGAATCGATCGCGTATGGCGTCGTCGGACTCGGCGAGGATGGGGTCTTCGGGCGGTGCGTAGCGGCCGAGGTACACAAGAGTGCGGCCTCCGTAGTCTGAGGCGGGAACGAGTCTCGTGTGCTCGACTGCGACCGTGAACGGAAGGTCGGGGTCGCCCACGGTGACCCAGTAGAAGGGCAACGCCGACTTGGACAGTTCGACGACCATCACCACCGCATGGTGGTAGCGGATCCCTTCGCATTTGGCACGATAGGCCTCAGGCAACTCGGGCACCAGCTTGGCAAGGGCCCGCAGCGACGGCGTCCATACCACCGCGTCTACCTTGTCTGCCCCAGCTTCGGTCCGGAGGGCGGTGACCCGTCCCGCCTCGATGTCCACTCCGACGACGCGCGAGCTGAGGCGAACGTCGGCGCCCAGTAGACGAGCTCGATCGGCCAGGGCATCGCTGAGCTGCTGAAAGCCGCCCCGGAGGTAGCCGAGCCGCTCGCTCGCGCCGATGGACCCCCCGACTCGCGCGCGAAAGCGCGCCCACAGCCAGGCCATCGACACGAGGTCCCGATCAGGGCCGAACTTCGCGTTCAGTAGAGGCTCCCAGAAGACGCGCAGCTCGCCCGGGGAAGAACGGACGCGAAGCCAATCCATCGCCGATATCCGCTCGAAAGGGGCCGACGACGGGGTGGTGCTGATCTGCCGCAGGCGCAGACCCAGCCTTACACGATCAGTGAAGCGCATGGCTCCGAAACGCAGGAGCGAGGCGGGCGTTCCAAAAGGATACAGGTGCCCGCCAGAGAAGAAACCCTGCGTTGCCGATAGGAACTCCAGCCGGGGGCCAAGGCCCAACGATCTGATCCAATCCGCAGCGATCACGTCGCTTCGAAAGAGATGGTGATAGAAGCGTTCGACCGACGTACCCTCGACCTCAAAGCCACCGGCCAAGCCGCCGGCGGCGAATTGGGGATCATGAACCGAGACCTCGGCACCGGCCTCGGATAAGCGGATCGCGGCCGCAAGGCCCGCAACTCCGGCGCCGACGACCGCAACCCTCGGGGACGGACTGGTCAATCGGCGCCGTCCGCGCGACGTTCTTCCCGGGCCGGTCGCTGCGCCGATCGAACCGCGATCACGGCCATTCGGTCCCGGAAGTCCGGCGCGATTATCCGATCCCCCATCCGCATCAACGTCGCCACCCCAACAGACACCTTCCCTAGGAGCGGCGAGTACCCGCCGAGCCTCTCCGCATAGTACTTGCCGCTGAACGCCTTAGCGTGGGTCCGGATGGATTTCACCTCAAATCCCCGGTCGTTGAGCAACCTCGCCACCGACGGCCTGGTGAAATACTGAAGGTGCATCGGCAGCACAGACCACCACCGGCGGCCAAGCAGCCGGGCCAACCGGCTGCCCGCGTCTGGCAGAGTGAGGTACAGAAGTCCGTCGGCTTCTAACAGATCCCAGAGGCGGTCGATGCCGGCGCCGGGGTCGCTCAGGTGCTCGATTACGTCGCATAGAACAGCAACCCGGTACGAGCCGGCAACGAGGTCGTGGTCGAAGAGCTCTCCGCTGTGGACGTCGAGGCCGCGCTGCGTGGCTCGGGCAGCGGCCCAATGCGATGGCTCGAGACCGACGCCCTCCCAGCCTCGATCCCGTGCGGCGACCAGGAAGGATCCCGTCCAGCACCCGATGTCCACGAGCTTGCCCGGAGCAGCGAGATTCTCGATGCGAACAAGTGCCCGCCGGGCGGTTTCAACTTGGCCCGCTTCTTCGCGAAGCGAGACAGAGTCGGCGGCGTCTTCATACGCAGTGACGACTGCCTCGCCCGCCGGCATGTGTGCGAGCGAGCCGTGGCCACACTGCAAGCAAGTGACCACGCGACCCGCCGTCTGTCCGAAGTACTCGGCGCTCGGCCTGAAAGCTTCGGCTTTGGCGACAGCACCTTCAGTCGAAGTGCGGAAACGCGGCCTGGATCTCGTTCCCGCACAGACCGGACATCTCCAGGGGACGGCAGTCTCTGTCAGCGGACGCGTCGCCCCCACAAGGAACTCGAGAGCAGGAATGACGGCCAGCCGGTTAAGATCTGATCTTCGACGTGCAGGTCGATGCCCGAGAGGTCAGTTCGGCGGGCCCAGCGGTATTCGGGGAGACGCCGCGTGTCGGGGACGGGCTCATGGCAATGGTTCTGCGTAACCTGTACGCCAAATGGCTCCATCAGGTCGAACATCTTTGCTCAGATGCGTTGTTTAAGCATTCGGCCCCGTAGCCAGATTGGGGTTCGACTTGAGCCCCCAGGCCCTGCCACGCAGCACCGCGAAGCTGGTCCATACGAAGCCCGCCAACAGCGCGCCCCACGCCAGGGTCACGTAGCAAAAGTACAAGACGGCGCGGTGCGCAGGGCGTATCCAGCCTTCGAACAACACAAGAGGAAGCACGTACGCCACCTCCAGCAGGAGTACTGCCCCAAGCCACCCCGACATCAGGAAGAAGGGGATGCCCCAACAGAGGTACTGGAAGGAGAAGCCGGTGCCAAGCGCCAGGATCGCGAGCCAGACCAGGCTTGCGCCCTGCTCTGCAGGGACCCGCCTATAGAAAAGGAGTACGGCAACCGCCAGGACTATCGCTCCCGTGGCGATCCCGCCATAGTGGGCGACGTCAATGCTGAGTGATGACATGCCGTGGGGACCACCTAAGTTGAGCCATGAGCTGGCCAGGCTGGGCTGGACGAGGAGGCTTATTCCGCCGAGACCACTAACTCCGTGGTATGAGCTCAAAAGAAGAACCCCCGATGGATCGGTCAGGAGGAACGGGAAGAGCAGGACGACCGGAACAACCACCGCCGCCGCGGAGACAACCAGTCGCTCTCGCGTGCCGCTGGCGGTTGGCAGCAACGCAAGAAGAACAAAGAGCGGCACCGTCTTGAGTGCCGCCCCGATGCCGATCAGAAGTCCCGCCTTCCAGCCCCGCCCAGGCCGGCTGGGATCGTCCCACAGCCATACCGCGGCTACCGAGGGCAGGATCGCGAGACTGTCGATCTGAGCGTGCAACGCCGAGGTCCAGATCATCGGGAAGCCGAACGCGACCAGCGCCGTGGCAGCCAGGCGCGCGCGGCCGGAATAACCCCTGCGTCCGAGGAAATCCTGGACGATAAGCGCGATGGCGCCGTCAGCCACGATCGACGGGACTTTTAGCAAGATCACGTAGTCCAATCCGGTCGTCGAGGTCAAGCGGGGCAGAGCCAGCAGCCAGGGAAGATAGCCAGGCGGATAGGGCCAACGGAAGACCCGCACTCCGTGGACGGCAAAGGCGTTGACGATGGAGTAGAAATGCGCCGGGTCGCTCCGGATGTAGCGCCCGGCGATCCGGTAGGACTCAATATCGAAACTGGTTGCTCCGGCGGTGATCCAGGCTATCCCCAGCCGCAGAAGTAAGCCACCTATAACAAGCGCTGCAATTGACCTGGTCACGCCGGGACCGGGGGCACGCGGCAATCCCGCTGCCGGTCCAGCCCGCAACCATCGCAGCATCTGGCCGATGCTAACAGCAGACCCGTAGGCAGGCCGAGTCAGCGTCGCGCGCAAAAGCGGGGTCTGAGAGAATTCCGGACGTGACCGAGACTCCAGTTATCAGCGTCGTGGTGGCAACCCACAACCGTGCCGATAGGCTGGCCGGGCTGGTCGCGGCGCTGGAAGCGCAGGGCTGTCGCGAGCCTTTCGAGATCGTCATCATCGACGATGCATCCGCCGACACGACCTGGAGTGTCCTCGAGGAGTTGGCAGCCAACAGCCGTGTGCCGTTGCGCCCTGTGCGCATCCGCTCAAACTCCGGCCCGGCACGCGCCCGCAATGCCGGCTGGAGCGGCAGCGCGGCGGCGATCATCGCTTTCACAGACGACGACTGTATCCCCGGACGCGATTGGCTGAGTCAGCTCCTGGCGGGATTCGCTGACGCCGACATCGTGGTGGGCAGCACCATCCCGGCGGAGCACGACGAGCCGGATGGGGCTTCGATTCGAACCATGTCGATCACCAGCGAGACGGGTCTTTATGAGACATGCAACATCGCCTTCAGGCGCGACCTCCTGGAGCGGCTCGGCGGCTTCGACGAAGCCTTCCGCTATCCCTACGGAGAGGACGCCGACCTCGGCTGGCGCGCGAGGGCGATCGGTGCCCGAACCGTTTTCCGTTCGACAGCCATTGTCGAACACGAAGTCACGCGCCCGAGCATGAAGCGTCGTGTCGACGACCTGAAGCGGCTCGACGGCGTCGCCCTGCTGTTGAAGCGACACCCGGGCGTCCGTGTCTACTTCTATCGGCGCGTCTTCTACCGTCGCTCGCATCTACTCGCTCTGCTGGCCTTGGCCGGTGTGGGACTGATGCTGCGGCGCCCGGGGGCGCCGTTTCAGCTGCTCGGTGGCGCGGCGCTGGCAACGCCCTGGGTCTTTAATCTTTCCAGCGCCGGCGGCATTGTGCCCACCCGACGTGACCTGCGCCAGATCCCTGAACGCTTCGCGTCGGACGTCGCCGAGATGGCATTCCTGGCGGTGGCGTCGATCCGGCGTGGGACGCTGGTTCTCTGACGCCACCCTACGATGTCCCGGCCGCCTCCCAGGCTTGAAGGAATGAGGGTCCCAGGCGGCGGTAATACCAGCGGTTGGCTCGATCTTCGGCCACCGACCTCAACCTCTTCGCCCGGCTCGGCACTATGTCGACGATGTGTGTCCAGAGCGCGGTGGCAGGTGGTCCTGACAGCGCCTCTTCAATGCGCTGCAAGAAGAATGGCTCAAACCAGTCGTGCTTCGCCGCCATCAGCCGCTCGCCGCGCGCGATGCCTTCAAATCGCCGTTCGAGCAATGCCCAGTCGTAGCTGTGCAAATGCCGGCCGAGAGCGCCCGGGCTGTAAATAAGCTGCAGCCCCTGCTGGCTCAGCCGCCAGCCCAAGTCGAGGTCTTCGTAGTAGTAGTCGAATTCCTCGTCGAATCCGCCGGCCCTCAGAAAAGACTCGGTCTTGAGCGAGATATTTGAAGAATAGAAGCGACTGAATCCCACGTCTTCGCCATCCTTGCCGATCAGATCCGCGTAGTCGAACTGTGTCTTGGACCAGTCCATCCACCGGTGCAGCCTTCCGCCGCCGCTGGATGGATGCCATTCGACATGACCGAGTACCGCGGTGCTGGGCTCGGGATGTTGGGAATGTCTCGCGAGGTGAACTTCGACCAGGCCGGGCGTTGGCACCACGTCGTCGCCAAGGAAAAGGACCAGTGGTTTGTTCAGCCCCTGGACGCCGGCGTTGCGGGCCGCCCCAGGTCCTCGCTTGGGGCGAACGATCATTCGAACGCCTGGCAGATCCGGCGGATTCTGGTCTTCGCCGTCGACCACGACGACCACCTCGAACCCCGACAAGCTCTGCTTCGCGAGGGCTTTGAGGGTCTGCTCGACGATCGACCATCGGTCGCGGGTGGGGATTACGACTGCAAGGTCTGAGGGCCTCCAGTCAGAAATGGCCGTCTTGAAGCCGCAGCCTCAGCCGGGCGAGTTGGTTAGGTAGTCGTCAATCTCGGCATCCTCCTCGACGCTGGCCCAGCCCCGCCACGTCTTGGGCACGTCCAAGACAATGCCGTCAACCGTGATCTCCCCCTCGAGATCCGCCAGGCCGTATTCTCCGATCTTTTCGGAAACGTAAAAGAGAACGCCGGCAGCGTCGGAAACCAGGATCCCGCGGCCGTCGCTGCTCACAACAGCGGATGTCACCCGGTATGTACCGCCCGCCAGACGGGGCAGAAATGTGACCAGGATGTTTGCTGATTGAGAGGCTTCGTAGCTCCGGTACCGGTGATGCAACGGAGAGTGCTTGGAATAGACGATCGTGCCGTCCTCGGACGAAACCGCGACGTGCACGAGCGGGTGCTCCACCGGGCGGTCGAACCGGACATTCAACTGGAGGGTGAGCGGAACGTCGCGATGGGCAACACCGACCTGACCATCCTGCCCGACCAGACTGCTATTGAGAATGGTCGCCCCCCCGAGGAACATCTGCTCGCCACGGACGATCATGTCGTTGGGGTCCGAGCCGGCATCTTCGGAGATCAGCTCGTGGTACCGACCCACGGCTGCCTCAGGATCTCCCAGGTACTCGACGTCGCCGCGACGCAAAAGGAGCACACGAGAGGACATCGCCGTGATGGCCTGCATCGCGTGACTGACCAGGACGATGGTGGTTCCGGATCGCTTCAGTTCCCGGATCCGCCTCAGGCATTTGCCCTGAAAAGCGAGGTCCCCGACCGCGAGGATTTCGTCGACGAGGAGGATGCTCGGGTTGGCGTGAATCGCGATCGCAAAGGCCAGGCGCAGGAACATGCCCGAGGAGTAGAACTTGACCGGGGTGTCGATAAAGGAAGCCAGCTCGGAGAATTCAACGATCTGGTCAAAACGCTCGCGGATCGCTGATCTGTCGAGGCCCAGGAGAGTGGCGTTCAGCGCGACGTTGTCTCGGCCCGAAAGTTCGCCCCGAAAACCGACACCGATTCCGATCAGCGGGGCGACGCGACCACTAATACTGACGCGCCCAAGAGTCGGCTGAGTGACGCCTGCGAGGATCTTGAGCAGCGTCGTCTTGCCCGAGCCGTTGCGGCCGATGATCCCGATCGTCTCGCCTGCCTCGACCGTCAGGTCGACATCACGCAGGGCCCAGAGCTCACTTCGGCGTTCGCGTCCAGCCCCTGTGAGGGCGCCGATCAGCGACGGCTGGTCCCTGAGCTTCCAGTAGCGCTTGGACACTCCCTCCAGTTGAAGCGCGGCCGTCATAGCGTGTCGACAAAAAGCCGGTCATGACGACGGTAGGCCTCGACCGCGATGACAGTCGCGGCAATCGTCACCGCGAAAGTCACAAGGAGAGCGCGTCCGATGTGTGGGTCCGACTGGCCTGTGGCCTGGCGGAAGACGTCAAGTACACCGGTGATGGGATTGAAGTCGAGAAAGCCGCTGTACCGTTGGAGCAGGTAGGGAGGGTAGATGATCGGGGAGACGTAAAACCCGATGAGCAGGGCAGCTTGGACGATGTACCTCACGTCGCGGAAGTACGCGTGCAAAGCTGACAGCACCAGGGAAAGCGCACCCGTTAACAGCACCAGCAGCACGCACCCCGGCACAAGAAGCACCAGGTCCGGGCTGAGCGGTACTCCAAACGCCAAGGTGGCGGCCGCGAGGGCCACCATCGACACGAGGAGGCCGACGAGGTTCGCGAGGGCCGAGGCGATGGGGAGGATTGCTCGTGGGAACCAGAGTTTGTCGGTAAGGTCGGAGCCGTCAACAATGGCGGTCGACCCCGCGGTCACGGAGCTGGCGAAGTAACTCCACGGCAGGACCCCAGCCAACACGAATACGGCGTAATTGGCTCCCGCGCCATGTTGAAGACGGACAAAATGGGAGAAGACCGCCGCCAGCACGGTTGCTTGCACCAACGGCAGCAGCACAGCCCAGACCAGACCTAGGTACGCACGCTTGTACCTGACGCGAAAGTCGGCTCGCGCCAGCTGAAAGAGCATCTCCCGCGACCTCCACAGGTCGGTGAGGAGCCGGCGCCGGGTGACGCCACTCGAGTCGAGAACGAGCAGGTCGCTAGAGGTGGCCACTAGGCTTTTGCGAAGACGAAGCCGTGCATCTCAAAGGCCGGGAGTTCCCCCCATCGGCCGCCATTCTCCTGGTGGACCGTTGTGAACCCCGCAGCCCCCATCGCGGAAATCAAATCGTCGTCCGTGATGCCCCACTGCCAGACGTCGGGAACATCTATGTACGGCCGGTTGTGTATCACATGCCGCTCCTCGAGGCGATCGAACAGGAGTTCATGCTCCGGCAACCTAGGCACGTTTGCAAGGTACTTCTCGCGACCGAGATCGACCAAACGGACGGTAGCGGCGCTGCCGACCCACTGAGGCTGTACCACCGCGAAAGATCTGGTCGAGGCCGCGTACGCCCGTATGATGCCATCCCAATCGGGATCCACTTGATGCAACAGGACATCGAACAAAAGGATGACGTCAACCGCCGGGACCTCCCTGATCACCTCAGGGCTTCCGAAGTTTCCGTGCAACAACCGAAGCCGACGATCCCGCTTGGCGGTTTGCAAAACCGCGGGAGTGAATGCGTAGTCGACAAGATAGGCGTGGTGGATCCCCGGTTGCGCCAGCCCGTAAATGCTGTACGCGGCATCCACGGCCCACACGCCGCCTAGGTCGGCGAAAGACCGAGCGTCTACGTATTTGAAAGCCGCGTCAATAGCGCGCGTCTTGATCGGCTGTAATATCGTGGCGGAAGGCGGGGACGGGCGCGGAAAGAGTCGACGTCGAATGCTTTCGATCAAGGCCGATGGATCTTGCGTAGGTCGTCACGCGCGCTCGGCGAGGGCTGGACGAGGACGGCTAGATGTGGGTCTCCAATCCAGCCCCGGATCGCCTCTTCTCTCCGAGCCCGATTTCTCAACAGCCCTAGGGTGAGCTGTGGGCGAGGTTGTCCATACCCGCGGGGCATGAAGACCCATTGGGGGGTGCCGACCATGTCGAATCCGGCAGCTTCAAGCATCCTGACCAGGCCCGCCCGGTTGACCTTCCACCACCAGGGACGCTGCCGGCCGTCCAGGTCGGCAACCGGGCGGTTGGGATGCATGACCGTCAGCCCCGGGTCTACGTTGTCGACCACGAGCAGCTGGCCACGGCACACGCTTCGCACGCTCTCCAATGCCGCGACCGGGTCCCTCAAATGCATCAAAAGCGACCCCAGAAAGATGAAATCGAACATCCCCATGGTTTCGGGTGACAGGTCATAGATGCTGTGCTCGTCGCGCCGAACGCTGGAGCCAAGGGACGTGGCCGCAAGCAAGAAGCCGGCACCGCCGCGCTTGCGTCTTTCCAAGATCTCGATCAGCTCATCCGTCGAATTCGCCGGCCAATCCCAAGCCTTCGGATCGAGGATGTCGATGGCGACAACCTCCGCTCCCCTCCGTTCCATCTCGAATGCCCAAAACCCATCGAAGGTGCCTATGTCGAGAGCTCGTTGTCCTCTCAGGGAGGCCGGGATGGGGAGCCGTCGGGGAAGACCGCGAAGGTCAAACCAACCCGGGGTGATGATCGACGGAGCTAATTCGAGGGTGTGGTACCACTCCACCTCAGCGACATCTCGAGCCAGCTTGGACGCATCGGCCACGACCGACTCGGTGCTGTCCGGTCGATTCCCCGCGAGACCGTCGTCAATCGCCGGCGCCGTCATCAGACGTGTGCGCGCATGACGCCTCGCAGCCCCTTGTTGGAGCCGCCCGACTGCAAACGCAGGGGGAACGCCGTACCGATGTCGACGCTTGCGAAGCCGGCCGCCAGCAGCATCCTCTCGAGGGTGACCTCCGTCGGCAGCCACCAACGGAACTCGTCGATGCCGTCAAAGACAGCCAGCGCGGCTCGCCGGTACAGGGGCAGACGCACGATAGGGGTGTAGACGATGGCGCTGCCGCGGCAGACGCGGCGCATCTTCTCCAGGGCCGTGACGGGGTCCTTGAGGTGCAGCAGCACGTCACCGCAGAAGACGAGATCGAACGTCCCCAGATCGATATCAAGGTCATAGATCGACCTGAGGACCCGGGTGACCTTTGAGTCCAGAAGCGAGTGGACCAGACCAAACCTCTCCGCCTTATGGATGTCGACCGTCTTTACGACCTTCTCCCGCAATGAAGCGGGCCAGTCCAGTGCCTCCGGGTCTTCTATATCCACGGCCATGACCTCCTCGGCCCCACGCTTCTCCATCTCGAAGGCCCAATAGCCGTCCATCGTGCCCACGTCCAGGCATCGAAGGCCGGACAGGTCAGGCGGGAGCATTATCCGATCCATGATCGGTCGGTGGTCAAAAAAACCTTGCGTCACCACACCATTACCCAGATCAAAAGTGTGGTACCAGACGTGGCGCTTGACCTGCGCCGCAAGTGATTCGTCAGCCGGATGCTGTTCTGCCATCTCAGGCGGAGAAGCTTACTGCCTCAATTGCTACCAAGAGACCTGATACTTCTGTAGGTGAGTCGCGAGGCGCCTGCAACCGGGAGGGCCGATTCGACCGGGGCAGAGCGGCGGGTTTCCCCGGAGGTCGATGTCGTCGTCGTGAGCTGGAACGTGTGCGACGAACTCGCCGAGTGCCTGGATTCGGTGCTGCGCTCCAGCGGAGTCTCGGTGCACGTCTACGTGGTGGACAACGCCTCAACGGATGGAAGCAGCGAGCTGGTCTCGGCGCGGTTCCCTCAGGCTCACCTGATCCGCAACTCAACCAATGAGGGCTTCGCCAGAGCGGTGAATCTGGGCGTGGCGGCGGGGCGCTCTCCCTACGTCCTCCTTCTCAATCCCGACACGGTCGTGTCCAGCCGAGCCATCATCACGCTGCTCGACGGGCTCGAGCGGCTGCCGGCCGCCGCCGCGATCACGCCTCGGCTGGTGGACGAGAACGGCCACTTCCAACACTCAGCGCATCCCTTCCCCTCGCTGCGCCTTTCGCTGCTGCTTGCAACCGGGGCAACTCGTCTCTTGTCGGCACGCCGGCGGTCGCGACTGCTCCTAGTGGGAAGCTGGGACGGCGAGACTGAACGCGCCGTGCCCTGGGCTCACGGCGCGGCCCTGCTGACCAGCCGGGCGACTCTCGACCGCGTGGGGCGGCTGGACGAACGGTTCTTCGTCTACGGTGAGGACCTCGAGTGGTGCGATCGCGCCGCCCGCGCCGGGCTCTCCATCTGGTTCTTACCGTCTGTGGAGATGCAGCACTCGGCCAACAAAAGCGGCTCTCAGCGCTACGGGGAAGACCGAGCGACGGCCTATTTGCGCAACACAATCGCCTTCGCCAGGCGCCGGCATGGCCTCGCCTGGACGGCCCTGTACATCGCCATCAGCGCCGCCGAAGCGATCCCAAGATATGCCCTCTATGGTGTGCTGGCGCGTCTGTGGCCGACCCCGGATCGAATCGGCAAGCTGAGTTATTGGCGCGCACAAGCCCGCTTTTATCTACGCCGAGCCCACCCTCCGGCGTAGCGGAAGGAGTCGTCAGACACCCTGATCAGCCTCGGACTTGACGGATCTCCGCCGCAGCCGCCTCCAGGGTCGATGCGTAATCGAAAAAGGAATGCCGGGCCGCGGTCGTGGCGCCCTTGTCGCGCAGCCGGGCGACCAGGTCCCGCGACCTCCGCAGCTCGCCAACCCGCGCAGCCAGGCCGGCAGCGTCGCCAGGAGAGAACAAGAGCGCGGACTCGCCGTCACGCAGGAATTCGGCCGAGCCTCCAGTGCCAGTAGCGACGACGAGGCAGCCGGAAGCCATCGCCTCCAAGGGCACCAGCCCAAACGGTTCTGGCCAAAGAGTAGGGAACAGCAGGATGTCGTGGTCTCGATAGATTTCCGCCATCGCCTGGCGTGGCAACGGACCCTTCCACTGCAACTGGCTCGCCACTCCCAGGCTGGCTGCTAGGGCGGTGAGCTGTTTCCGGTAGCCCGGCTCGCACCAGCCGACCAGCGTCAGGCACGGGCCAATACCCGCGTCATTCAGTAACGGCAGCGCCTGTATGGCGGTAGCCGGCCCCTTGCGGGCCTCGATGCGCCCGGCGTAGAGAAGCCGGAGCGGCTGATGCAGCGGCTCCGTCAGGTCGCGATCCCGCTTGAACACCTCAAGGTTTATGGCGTTGGGGACAACCCTGCCGCGACCGTGCCATCGGGGCTGGGAGGCCTCAATCCGCCCGCGCAGGTCGTCACTCACGTACAGCGGCAGAAGCTCCGCCATCACCGGTGTGATGTCCGTTGGTGAGAACCTCCTCCCTGCCCATCTTTTGAGGCTGCTCCCGACCGGAATCCGGCCGAATCGCTCCCAGAACGCGAGCCAAACATCCGCCCGGATGTCCCACATCGGCCAGTGCTCGCCGAGAATCGCGACCACGCCTAGGCCCGCGTCATCGAGGACCTGGAGAAGGGCCTTGGAGATCGCCGCAACCCCCCACACGAGAGCCGCTTCAGGGTGAAGTTGGCGGAGTACCTCCTCGACTGCCCGCCGCTGACGTCGCTCGGACCGCCACATCCCCGCAAAGCTGGGGACCTGGAGCTCGAGAGAGGCGTTGGCGTGGAAGTCGAGGCAGCGCACCACCGTCTCGCCGGCGGGACCAATCTCGGGCTTCTCGGGCGGGTCGTCGGTGCCGAAGGTACTGGTGACGACCGTAACCTCGTGGCCACGGCCACACAGCCAAGCTACGTGTTCAGCGCAGAGAAGCTCGTAGCCGCCAAGGGCGTACGGGGGGTAGAGATTCGTGAGAACAAGTAACCTCACTTGCCAGACTTAAGCGCTCTCGAGGTAGCGGCGGTACCAGGGGATCGCCCGACCAAGCCCCTCCTCTAGGCCCGTCCGCGCACTCCAATCGAGCACCTCCATAGCGGTGCTGCTGTCCAAGTACTGCCGATCAATCTCCATGCCCGGCTTGATGGCGTCCTGAATGACTGGCTGAAGGTCCTCGCGTTGGCACGAGGCCAGGATCATCCGCACCAGGTCGCTCACGGAGACCGGATGGTTGGCACCAAAGTTGAAAGCACCCCCCATGACGCCCGCGTCGCCGGCGCGCTCGCCGAGGACGAGGTACGCGGACACGGCGTCGTCGACATGTATGTAGTCCCTGACCGGGGTGCCGTCGCTGCGAATCAGAGGCGGTTCGCCCTTCAAGGCGGAACGAATTGTGCCGGGCACCAATCGCGAGAAATTCAGGTCACCCTCGCCGTAGATGTTCGCGCATCGTGCCACCGCGACTGACATCCCATAGGTGTGGTGATACGTCGCCGCCAGCATGTCCGCGCAAGCCTTTGACACGTCGTAAGGCGAGCGCGCCGCCAGCGGCGCACCTTCCACGTAGGGGAGCTGCGTTTGTGACCCATACGCCTTGTCGCTGGAAGCAATCACGGTTGCCCTGACGGTTGACGTGTTCCGGACCGCCTCGAGCACGCTCCACGTGCCGCGAATATTCGATTCAAATGTGGACAGGGGCGACCGGTTTGCAACTCCCACCATCGCTTGGGCGGCGAGATGGAACACCACCTCGATCTCGTGCTCGTTCAATGTCCGTTGCATCGTCGCCAGATCGGTGATCGAGCCGCGGACGACGTTGACCACTTCGCGCAGGCCTAGCCCCTCGAGGTTGGACCGATGTGGCTCGTCCCGCAGGACTACAGTGACTTCCGCGCCTCTGTCAACAAGCGCCTTGGTGAGCCAGGAGCCGACAAAGCCCCCGGCACCCGTGACAAAGACGGCCCGTCCGGCCCAGTGACTACGATCGGCTGGAGCCGTCACAGCCACGTCGCCCAGGGCGCTTCGCCTTCGCTCCAAAGGCGGTTTAGCTCCAGCGTGTCCTTGTACGTGTCCATGCAGGACCAGAAGCCGTCGTGCTGATAGGCCACCAGCTGTCCATCGACGGCTAGGCGTTCAAGCGGCTCGCGCTCCAGGATGCTGTCGGGCGCGAGGTAGTCGAAGATCTCTGGCTCGAAGACGAAGAAGCCGCCATTGATCCAACCGTCGAACCTGGGCTTCTCCTCGAAACGTTGGACACGGCTGCCGTGATCGAGGTGCAGAACTCCAAATCCCAGATTCGGCCGCACCGCGGTGAGGGTCGCCACCTTGCCATGGCTGCGATGAAACTCGAGCAGCTCCCGGTGATCGATGTCCGAGACGCCGTCGCCATAAGTGGCAAAAAATGTCGACCGGCCCAGGGCGTCTCGCAGGGACCAAATCCGGCCGCCGGTGTTGGTGTCGACGCCGGTGTCGATACCGATAATCGTCCAGCCGCCGTCTGCTTGCTGCCGGTCGCCGGCGGGAGCGGGCGCCGGCGTCGCCTCGGTGCTCGCGGGATGCGGGATGACGCCGAAGTATCTCCCGATGTCTCCCGCCTTGTAGCCAAGCGCGAGGACGAACTCACTGAAACCGCAGACCTGGTATCCCTTCATGATGTGCCATAGGATCGGCCGGCCGCCGATGTCCACCAGTGCCTTTGGGGGGGCCTCGGTATGCTCGCGCAAGCGGGTCCCTCGACCACCGCAGAGAATTACTGCGCGCATTTCTTCCGCCATGGTTGCAGTAATACTAGGGTCCGACCTCGCCAATCGGCCGGCATTCGTGCCAGGCTGAGCGGCGGCGCGGGAGGGCCTCGGCCCTAGAATGAGCCGCGATGAATATCGCAGTTCGGTCAACCGGCCGCAGTGGCTGATACCGCCAGCGGGCTCGTCTCGATCGTCATACCGACCTTCGGGCGCCCTCTTGAGCTGAGGTCAGCGGTGGCATCCGCTCTCCGGCAGGAGCTTCCCGAGGGACATGAGCTGGAAGTCGTAATCGCGGTCAGCGACCCCAGCCGGACTGAGGATGTCCAGGCAGCGCAGGAGCTGGGCGAGGACCGCCGGGTCCGCGTGGCCATGGGATCGGCCCAGGGCGCGGGGGCCGCTCGCAACGCGGCCATCGAGGCCAGCTCGGGGTTCGCGGTTGCCTTCATGGACGACGATTGCGAAGCCCAGGAAGGATGGCTCCGCGAGGCCCTGAAGGTGCTCGAGGACGGCGCCGACCTGGTTCAGGGCCGCACCACATCGGAGCGCCTCGTCAATTGGCAAGAACACTCCGTCGAGGTGGATCCGCCCTCCTGGTTGTGGGAGACGTGCAACCTGCTGGTCCGTCGGTCGGCAATCGAATCGGCCGGCGGTTTCCACGCCAGTTGGAGCGCCTCGGGCAAATACCAATGGGGGGAGGACACCGAATGGGGCTGGAGATTGGTTCGGGCCGGAGCCCGGCCGGGCTTCGCTCCTAAGGCGGTCGTCTATCACCAGGTCCAGCCATGGAGCTACCTCGATCACCTGCGCTACAGGGCGAGACAGCGGAATTTTCCGCGCCTTATAAGGACCGCGCCGGAGGTACGCCAGCGCTTCTACCACGGCTATTTCCTGAGCCGGCGCCACGCCATGATATCTGTCGGCCTGGGCATGATCGGTGTGGGCATAGCGGCTCGAGTCGCCGGCCGCCGGGGCCTTTCGACCTCGCTCATCGCGGGCGCGGGTTTGATGTACCTGAAGCCTTACGCGGCGGAGATTCTCCAGCGACGGCTTCCCGAGGATGTCGTCGACTACGCGGCGGTGCTCTACGGGAGCATCCGCTACCGCCGTCTCCTCATCTAGTCCGGCCTGGCTCCTGACTCCTCGTATCGAAGGTCCGTCCAAAACCTGCAATGTTTGAGGCAGCGGTGGTGATCAGCACCCGAAACCGGGCTTCGGTACTGGAGGACACCCTGCGCTCACTGATCGCCGACACCTCCAGAGTGAGCCCCGAGCTCATCGTTGTGGACAACGGCTCCACCGACTCAACGCGCGACTTGGTGAACCGCGTCGCGGGCCAGCATCCAACGAGACGGATTCGATGCATCCAGCAAGGGCAGCCGGGGAAGTCCCGGTCGCTGAATATCGGAGTGGCAGCCACCGATGCTGATGTCTTGATCTTCACCGACGATGACGTCTTCGTCGACGAGGGCTGGGCTGATGCCCTGGTGGCGCCTCTTGCGGACCCCTCGGTGGCCGTGGTCGGCGGTCGAACGCTGCCGGTCTGGCCTGGGGGACACGCGCCGCCATGGCTGGGCAGTCGAGTCGCCGAGGACCTCGGACTACGAGACCTGGGGGATGCGCCGCGAAGCCTGGATCCTCACGACGTGGTTGGGGTGAACATGGCCCTGCGCCGCGCCGCGCTGGGCGACTTCGAGGGACCCTTCGAGACTTCGCTCGGGCCGGTCGGCAACGTCAAGGTCGACTATGAGGAGTACCACCTGGTGAGCCTGCTGGCAGAGAGTCACCGGATTGCCTATGCCCCCAGCGCGATTGTCCGGCATCGGATAGACGCGGCTCGCCTGGACTGGCGCTGGATGCGGAGGATGTACTTCCAGCGGGGAGTCGGCGCCGGCCGTCATGATCGCCTGGTGGGCGCTCGCCTGCCCTCGCCCTGGGTCAGCGCGGCGATGTTCGTCCGCAGCTATCCGCGAGCCCAGTCTCTGCGCCTCAAGCATGCGGTGCGGGGTCGCAGCCGGCCGCAGCAGGCCGAGGCCGAGTTCTTCGCGTTCTTGACCGCGGGTAGGCACTTGGAGTGGCTGCTGGGGCGGCGCCAGGCCCTGTGCCTGAGTGTCGCGTCGTGGTTGGTCTGAATAGCTCGATCCGCCAAGTGGCTGAAGGAGAATGAAGGAGAAATATGAACGTGGCCGAGCTGATTCGAGATCCCCCCAGGCTGCACCTGGACGAGACCGGCGGCGTTACTTCTTGGCGTCTCGCCGACGACGTGCTCGATTTTCTCGACCAGAACGTCACCAGTGAGAGCCGTACGCTCGAGACGGGTGAAGGCGTAAGCACGATACTGTTCGCCCTCAAGGGCGCGAGCCACGTCTGTGTCAGCCCGAACGAGTACTCAGTGCAGCGGATTAAAGAGTTCTGCGCCGCCAACGGCATCAGCACCGATCGCTTGCAGTTCACGATGACGCCTTCAGATATCGCCCTCCCCACGCTCAACGGGCTGGAGCTTGATCTTGTCCTGATCGACGGTGGGCACGGGTTCCCGATTCCGTTCCTCGACTGGCACTACACCGCTCAGCTGCTCAAGGTTGGCGGTTACATGATCGTCGACGACACACAGCTCTGGACTGGGCAGGTCCTCAAGGACTTCCTGATAACTGAGCCGGAGTGGGAGGTCCACCTCGACCTCCATCCGCGGAGCGTCATCCTGCGCAAGAAATTGAACGGCGGTCCGGGCAAGGAGTGGGTGGGCCAGCCGTACGTCGTGTCTCGCAGCTACCTCCCCGAACCGAGCCCGGTTCGCAAGGCATGGAAGCTGGTCCGAAAGGGCGAGTACCGGTCGCTGGCTGGCAAGATGTCGCGCAGACTGCTGTCGCGCTGATATCAACCCTCGTCCGCCACTTCGAATGACCAGGGTCCTGTGGCTCACGTTTCAGAGCCCCGATCGCAACCTCGGCGGTGGAAGCCTGCGCGAGGCCTGCTTGGTCGAAGGCCTGGCACAAAGGATGGAAGTCGACCTGATCGTGGCAACATCGATGAAGGATCAGACGATCGGGACCATGATGGGTCGGGTAACGGAGCTGAACCTGCCTCTCGGATACGTCGAGCAAAGTCGCTGGCGGCGGCGACTAAGCACCCTGAGCCACATGTTCGCCTCGCGCTCGCCATTCGAGATCACCGACATGGCGCATTTCCTCGCCCCCATGCAGGCGGCGCTGGCCTCCGCGCCGACTCACGACGTGGTTTGTATATCGCACCTAGCGCTCGCGCCGATGCTGGCTCGCGCGGGGGGTGCGCGCTGGACCCTGGATCTCCATCACCTCCCATCCCGCCTGTCCGCCCATGGCGCGTCGATCTCGAACCGGACCCGCGGCCGCTGGGTCCAGGGCACCAACGCCCGCCGGGCGCGACGACTAGAGCACGTTGCCGCGGCGCGCTGCGACGGCCTGACCGTTTGCTCTGACGAAGACGCTGCAGCGGTGGGACTGCCGGCCGTCGTGATCCCAAACGGCGTCGATACCACCGTCTTCAGGTCCACGCCACTGCCGAGCGCACATCGGGTGGTACTCACCGGTACCCTCGGGTACCTCCCCAACGTCGACGGCGCAACCTGGTTCTGCTCGGAGGTCTGGCCACTTGTCAGACGGCAGATACCGGACGCCACCCTCGAGCTGGTGGGCAAGGCGCCCATCCCGCAGGTGATGGCCCTGGCGGGGATCGACGGGGTCGAAGTCGTCGCCGATGTGCCCTCGGTGGAGCCCCATCTGCGCGCCGCGCGCGTTGCGGTTGTGCCCGTCCGAATGGGTTCGGGGACCCGCATCAAAGCGCTCGAGGCACTGGCGGCGGGACGACCCGTGGTTGGCACCTCGGTCGGGTTAGAGGGACTTCGTATCCAGAGCGGTGTCCAGGCGGTTGTGGCGGACGCGCCGGCCGAGTTCGCGGCCGCGGTGACAACACTCCTGCGGGATCCCGCTGCGGGGCGGATGGCCGCGGCGGGCCGGCGACACGCAGAGCTCCACTTTGACTGGTCAGCCATCGGGTCCAAATTCGCGGACCACGTCGAGCGCGTCGCGGCGGGTCGCGGGCGGATGTCTGGCCAGGCCTAATCGCGCCCGGCCAGCCCCGCGTAGAGCTCGGCCAGGGCCGCCCCCATCGCCCTCACATCGAATCGCTCCTCGAGCCGCTGCCGGCCGCCGGCCGCCAGGCGGCGCCGGGCACCGGCGTCCTCGAGCAAAGCCAGGACCGCTCGCGCCATCGCTGACGGATCAGCCGGTGGAACCAGCAGCCCGGATTGTCCATCCACCAAAACGTCGCGACTGCCGACGACATCGGTCAGCACCACTGCAGTGCTGGCACGCATCGCCTCTAGCGGCGTGTAGGGCCCGCCCTCGTATCGCGACGCCAGAACATACACATCGAGCTGCCCGAGAACCCCCGCCGCGGCATCGAAATCGTCCATCCGATGGAACCTGGAGGCCAGCCCGGCATCGACGACCGCGTGCTCGACCTCGGGGAGCAGCACGCCGGTCCCGATCTGCACAAAATGCACCTCCTCGCGCACGTCGGCGATCAGCCGGCAGGCGCGGATGAAGTCTTGCGGCGCCTTCTGCGGGACCAGTCGCCCCAGTGTCCCCACCAGCGGCGCCCCGGGCTCGAGGCCGAGCCGCTCTCGAAGGTCGAACGGCGCCGCCGGCTGTTCGAGGTCGATGCCGTTGGGGATCACCGCCATTCTCTCGACTGGAACGATGCCGAGATCGAGGGCGAGCCGTCCCTCGCTGGGAGACACCGCAACCAGGCGGTCGGTGACCCGACCCAGCTGGCGCTCCACCGCCAATGCGAGACGACCCGGGTTCAGCCCGTTGGGTGTGTAGACAAGGGGCGCGGGCTGACCCAACGCCGCCACCCGTGCAAGTACCCCGCCGACGGCGCTGTGACCGTGGACGACGTCGGGGCGGCGGCCGGCGATCAGACGACGCAACCTCGCCAGGGCGACGGCGTTCCGCGGGTGAAGCGGATAGCGTCGCATCTCGACCAGGTGGACCTCCGCGCCCGCGGCGCCAAGCCGCTCGACCGCGATGTCGTCGCTCAGCCACCCGACCCGGCGTCGAGGCACCGCGACCTCATGGCGAATCCTCTTTGCGTGGCGAACCACATCGATCAGGTGCCGGGATGTACCGCCACCAAGAGCTTCGAGCACATGGAGCACGACGGGTTCGCTCATCCGGCATCAGCGCCACGATAGGCCTCCACATGGACAGCCGCGGCGTGCTCCCAGCCCGGCGCGGCGACGGCGCGGGCCAGGCCTGCCTGGCGGAGCTGAGCACTCAGATCGGGGTCCGAAATTATCGCCTCAAGCGCATCCGCGAAGGCCTCGGCGCTGCGCTCCTCGACCCACCGAGCGGCGGGTCCCAGAACCTCCGGCAGCGCCCCTACGCGGGCGCAGACCACCGGGGCGCCGGTGGCGACGGCCTCAAGCGCCGGCAGTCCGAAGGACTCGTACTCCGTGGGATAACAGAAGGCCAGCGCACCCCCGAAGAGCAGGCCCAGTTCTCTGGCCCCCAGCGGTCCGACCGCATGCAGACCCGGCTCTACAGGCAGTTCGCCGGCGCCGACGATGACCAGGTCTGCGTCCAGGCCACCCTGTCTGAGACGCCGCCAGGCCTCGATCGCGATGCCCGCCCCGCGGCGCTCCGCCCCGTCGAGCGCGACGATGTAGCGCCGATCATGCAGCCCGTGAGTTCGCAGCAATGCAGCCCGATCTTCGGTCGATGTTGGGTGGAAGACCGGGTCCACCGCGTTCGGCGCAACCAGGATCCTGGCGGGGTCGGCGCGGTAGAAATCGATGATCGCCTGGCGCGCCTGCTCCGAGACGGTGAGGATGCGCCGAGCGGTTTTCACCGCGTGCCGGGCCTGGGCGCGGAAGACGGCCAGCCGGGACGCGCTGAACCACTGGGGGTGGGTTACGAAACTGATGTCATGAATGGTCACGACCATCGGCACCGGCTGCCAGTAGGGTAGTCCGTTGAAAGGGCTGTGGAAGATGCCAGGGAAACCGCGCAACCAGTTGGGTGCGGCGAGCTGCAGCCAGGCGACACTCTTCGCGGTCAGCGGCATGCGGACCTGCTGCTTGGGTACGTCCAGACCGATGCCTGGCCTCCGGCTGTCGAGGAGGAGGACCAGGTCGACGTCCTTCTCGAGCAGCGGGATCAGGTTGGCGAGGCCACGGCCGATGCCGCCCAGAGGCTCTTGCTGCATCGTCCTGGCGTCGAGCGCGACTCGAGGCACGAGACTCAACCGACGGCGCGCCTGTAGGCCTCGACGGTGCCCGTTGCGGTTCGCTGCCAGGTGAACTGTTGGCACCGGCGCCGGCCATCGACAGCCATCTTCTGGCGCGCGCCGGGGGCGCCGAGGAGCTTCTCGATTGCCGCCGCGAGCGCCTTCGCGGACGCTGGCTCCACGAGCACCGCGACGCCCGCACAGAGCTCCCTGGTGGCGGGGAGGTCGGTCGCCACCACCGGCGCGCCGTAGGCCATCGCGTCGAGGCAGCTGAAACCGAAACCCTCGGCCAGGCTGGGCTGGCATACCAGGGTCGCGTTGCCGTAGAGCGCCGCCAGCGTCCCGTCGTCTACGACACCGAGCCATCGCACCCGGTCGCCGGTGTCCGCTTCCCGGATCCGAGCCAGCACCTCCTCTCCCCTCCAACCGGACGGGCCTACCAGGAGCACTGGCGGACAGCCCGGCACTCGGTTCGCGGCGCGGGCAAGGAGCTCAAAACCCTTGCGTGGAGTAACCGCGCCAACGGCGAGGATGTAATCCCCTTCCGGCACAGGCGCATCTGGCCTGGGGGGAATATCACGCGATCCATACGGGGTGGCGATCACTCTCTGGCGCGAGACTCCGGTGACCTCTGAGAGCAGGTCGGCGGTGGTCTCGCAGCCGGTGACGATTATTGCGGCGTGGCGGGCAGCCCGCAGCTGCGCCAACTGGGCCTCACGGGTTCGGGGCGCGCATAGCTCGGGATGCGTCACGGCAAAGGCGTCCTGGATCGTCATAACAATCGGCAGCCGCGTCGGCGCGGGGGTCAGGTCGAGCGAATGGACCAGGTCCACCTCGCCGGCCATGGTCTCGGCCCGGGGCCACCCGGCGACGCGCCACATCGGGTGAAGCACCCGGAGGGGAACAGGAAGGCGACGAGCGTCAAAACGTGTCGGCCCGCCACGACCGGCGCCAAACGCGTGGATCTCAACCGAAGGATCCTCCAGGAGCGCGCCCCAAAGGCTGTCGGCGTAGTGGGAGACGCCGGCAAAGCCGACGATCGCCGCGGTGATATCGAGACCAACCCTCAGGGTCGACACTCAGTTCGGTCGCCGAGGTTCGTTCGCCATCACTGGGCGACCAACCTGAACATCTCTGCGTGGACCTCGGCCGAGCGCTGCCACGAGAAGTCCGCCGCCCGCCGGAGACCGAGTTCCGACATGTGCCTCCACAAGTGAGCATCGCCCAGGATCCGCTCCAGTAGATCGCCGATCGAGTCGACATCGCCGTCCTCCACCAGCTCACCTCCGGAGCCGACCACCTCAACCAAGGCGTCGTTCGCGAACCCTACAAGTGGGATGCCGCAGGCCATCGCCTCGATCGCGGGAAGGCCGAAGCCTTCGTCCCGGTTGGTCATCAAGACCGCCGCAGCGGACTGGTAGACCGACGGCAGCGAGGCGTGCGGGACGTAACCGAGAAGGTCAACGCGCTCGGGGTGGCCGCTGGATTGAAGCACGCTGTTCAACTCCGCCTCAATCCACGGAGCGATCCGTCCAGCCACCTTGAGGCGATGCGGAAGACCCCTCGCTGCGAGCGTGCTGATGACTTCGAATGCCTCCTTGTAGCCTTTGCGCGGATCGAACTCGCTGACGTAGAGGATGTATGGCGGATCCGGGGTGGTGCGTACCGCCGGCGGTCGAAACGCCGGGTCGGCTCCGTGAAGTGCAACCATCATGCGGCCCCTATCCAACCCCAGCACGCGCGCCCCTTCGTAGGCGACGCGGTCGGAGACTCCGATCCATCCGGACGCAGACCGGATCCGCGCTGCCCATCTCAGCCAAAATCGCCGGTCCTTGGCGAATTCGGGATGGTAGACGGTAGGTGGAATGACGTGGTGCAGCGTTTGGACCCACGGCACATCGCAACGGCTCGGGGGCTGCAGCGCAGGACTGTGGAAGACGTCTGGCCTGGCCCGCCGGATGTCAAAGGGCAGGAGAAGAGAGTGTTCGATGCGTCTGAAGCGCCCGGGGGCGCGGCGGGCCATCACAACCGGCCGGATACCCGGCGAAGCGTCGGCCTCGTCGGTGACCAGCGCGGACACAGTCAGATCGGGGATCTTGGCCAATTCCGGCAGCAGGGAACGCAGATAGACGCCAATGCCGCGGTACCTGTTGTCGTCGCTGAGAGCTCTTCCGTCGACGAGCACTCGAATCGGGGTGCGGCTCAAAATCGCCTGACCTTACCAGCATTGCGTTCACGGTAGACTCCGACGCTGTGAAGGAGGCCTTGGTGGCGCGTCCTTGACGGGCCTGTCGGCCCGCCTGCGGGCTGCGCTTTACGGCCACCCGCGTATCGCCTGGGCTGTGGGGCTCGGTATCTGCGGCGTGGTCGTGTCGTACCTGTTCGCGTTTCGAACCGACGGCGGCGACTTCTATCCCAACTGGAGGGCGGCCCGTGCCGTTCTCGACGGGATGCCGGCATACGCCAGGTACGACTGGCCGTTCCCATACCTGTACCCGCCCGGGTTTCTACTGCCAATGATGCCGTTCGCGATGCTGGACTTCCACGTCGCCAACCGCGTCTTCTTTGTCGTCAACCTGTTCGGCTTGGGGCTGGGTGCGATCTGGTGTATGCGCCTCTGCCGGCTGCCTCTTCGGTCGCCTATCACGCCTCTGGTGCTGGGCTTGCTGAGCCTGACCCCGCCGGTCTTGATCACCCTCATCCAGGGCAACGTCAACGGCCTCCTCCTGGCTGGGGAAGGCGCCTTCTTGCTGCTCGCCAGCCGGCACCGGTGGGGCCGTGCCGGCGTCGCGCTGGGGCTGACGCTGCTGGTGAAGCCCTTGCTGTTGCCGCTGCTGCTGGTTCCGATTCTCTGGCGCCGGCTGGATACCCTGCTGATTGCCGTCGCGGTGCCAATCGCGGTCTCGATCCTGGCTCTGCCAATGCTTCGGGACGGCGGTGCGTTCTTGACCAGCGCAGTTCCGTACCTGCTCCGGGGTGAGACTGGAAACCAGCTCGGCAACACCAGCATCGCCGGCACCTTCGCCCTGCTCCACCTGCCGCTGTGGTCATCCATTGCAGTCCGCGGCGTGATCGTGGTCGCCGGCGGCGCTGCAGTTCTGCGCACCGTACGCCGTGGAGAACTCGGACTCATCCACATCACCGCAGTTGCGCTTCTGGTGGCCTTTCTCGGCTTCTCGTTCTCGTCACAGTACTTCGCGCTGTACCTGTTGCCGCTGCTCCTTTCGGCCGGACTACCGGGCACCTGGATGGCGGGGCCGCTGCCCTGGATCGGTGCCTATCTCCTTGACGGCCCAGACCTGTTCCTGTTCTACCGTCTCGGCAAGACCCTCGGGGTTGGTCCGGCGATTGGAACTGTGCGATCCGCGCTAGGATATGCGGTCTTGCTCTTGGCGCTGGTCCTGGCCGCCTGGCGCCAAGCGCCGGTGACAGCAGTCACCGACCCTCTGCCAAGGGGCTAGGGACGATCATCAGCCCGGCCTCGTCCACGGAGACCACACGACGATCCCGGCGATTGGGGGCCACTGCGCCGACAGCCCCAGCCGACGCCGCCAGCCCGGCGAGCGCCCATGCCGGGTAGGACGTGTGGAGATTGTCGAACGAATGGAGAAAAAGGCCTCCGGCTGCCAGGCCAGATAGCGCGCACAGCGCGGGGACGGCAGCTGTCTCCCCTATCCAGGCCCGCCGCCATAGTCCCGCCAACACCTGTCCGAGAAGGGCGATAAAGAGAACCATGCCAAGGATCCCGACTTCTATCGCCACCTGGAAGTACCAGCTCTCGGCGGTGATGGCCCCCGTCACGGCAAAGCGTTGACCTTGCGAACCACCAGTCCCCAGCCCGCTCCCTAGTGGGTGGCTCAGCGTCGCCGTCAGGTCATTCTGGAGCGCGGACAAGTGGCCAGCAGTGCTTACAGAGCCGGTGTCGAGTGCGGACGAGAACTGATGTGCGAGGCCGACGGAATCGACCAGGGGGTACAGCAAGGCAGCGCCGACGAGCCACCAGACGGCCACCCGGCCCGGACGCCTGCCGGCCAAGAGCGCAACCGCAATCATGACCGGCACCGCCACGATCGCGGTGCGGGTCACAGTCACTATGACGCCGGCCGCGCACAGCGCTCCGACCGCCAACTCCAGCCGCTGTAGCTGTCCGGCGGCAGCCCTCCCGATGACGATTCCAACCGGGACGAGGAGGAAGAACGCGGCGCCGAGTGGATTGAGAAAGATCGATCCCGCCCGCACCACAACGTGGCCGGCCGCAATCGTATGGAAGATCACGACTCCCTGGGGTCCGGCATCCCCAAGGACCTCGGTCTGCCATTGGAAGGCGCCGGTCGAAGAGATCCAGATGGCAAAGTCATCCGGCCGGAAGTAGTTCCACAATCCGATTGCGGCAACGATTGCTCCGGCCGCCAGGATCGCGACCTCGACCCACCGCGTCATCAGCGAGCTCATCCCTAAGTGCCGCGCCGCCAGAAATATGAGGATGAATGAGGCCAGCTGGCGTCCGCCCAGCAGGCGTACATAGATGTCAGGCCCTATCGGCAAGAAGATGTATACGGCCACCAACCCCAGGAAGGCGATCGCCGTCTGGTCCATCAGGTCAAGCTGATCGACGCGAAGCCGCGAAGCTGACCGGGCCACCAGCGCCAGCAGTATCACCTCCTTCCAGTAGCGCATGTAGCCAAGCGCCGCGACCGGAACGCCGACCCTGCCGAGCTCTCCGAAAATGATCGGGTAGAACGGGAGCAGGAGCACCAGGACAACCAACGCCTGTCCGGGATACCTCCACGTCACCGCCGCCAGCGATGCCGTCACCACCAACGCGATCGGGACCAGCAGGAGGATCTGCTGGAATGTCGCAGCGAGCCCAATCAGAGCGGACGCAAGGGCCGTCGCGACAACAATGGCAGCCAGTTGCGGAGCCGCCAATCCACGCGCGCCGCGAACCGTGTCCGATCGAAACACCGGTCTATCGTAGAGCCGAGCCAGGATCGCATATGCCCTAGGCTTCAGCTGATGACGGACCGAGGCGACTTCGGTGACGGGGACGCTGTTCGGGTGTCGATCGTGATCGTGAGTTGGAACGCCCGGCACGTTCTCCTACGATGCCTCGAGTCCCTGTGGCAACATCCGCCATCCGGGACCTGGGAGGCCGTGGTCGTCGACAATGCATCGACCGATGACACCCTGAAGACGCTGGCCGAGCAGGCACCGTGGGCTCGGGTGATCGCCAACCCGCACAACATCGGTCTGGCGGCGGCCAACAACCAGGGCCTCGCCGTCAGTCGCGGCCAGGCCATCCTGATCAGCAACCCCGATGTCCTCTTCTCTGCCGGGGCAATTGACGCGCTCCGCGATGCCCTCGACCGGCACCCGCGCGCGGCATTTGCGGTACCAAGACTTCTGCACCCCGACGGCCGCCTACAAACCAGCGCCGGTGACCTCCCAACCTTTGCCGAGGCGTTTGCGGGGCGCTCGGCCAGCCAATCGAGGAGCTCCGGCGTTGGTGGACGTGGCGGATTCTGGTGGGATGGCTGGGAGCACGATGAGGAGGTCCCGATCGGCCACGGTGCCGAGTCGTGTTACATCGTCCGGACTGCGGCGCTCGCCGAGATCGGTCCGCAGGACCCCCGGTTCTTCCTGGACTGGGAGGGAATCGAGTGGAGTCGCCGCGTTGGTCACCGCGGCTGGGAAATCTGGTTTTGCAGCGATGCCGAGGTGATCCACCTTGGCGGTGAGAGCGTCCAACAGAACCGCGTCAGATGGGTGGTTTCGAGCCACACAGGGATGTACAGGTACTTCAGCGTCAACACCCCTGCCCCGCTGCGCCCCTTCCTCGCCGTGCTGATTGCCTCGCGTGCGTTGGTCAAGCTCACGGCGCTGGCTGTCGGGGCACCGCTGTATGACCGCGCCAATAGAAGCGGCGACGTCCCCAGGTGAAGGTTCTGTTCGATGCCCGGCTCTCCGGGCATGCCGGCATCGGCAGGTTTGTCGAGGGGCTCCTGTCAGGTCTGACCGAGATCGGTACCGACGTGACGGCGCTGGTGCGGCGGAGCGAAGGCGGGGGCTGGCGGGGCGAGGTCGGGCCGTTTGGCGCCCATGTCATCAAGACGCGCGCGCGCCCGTTCCTGCCGGCGGAGCAGCTCCTCATCCCGCGGGTGCTGGCACGCGGCGGATACGACATCTACCATTCCGCGCACCTGACGGTGCCGTATCGAGCTCGGCGACCGATCGTGCTGACTGTGCACGACCTGTTCCCGCTGAGGTGGCCGGCACACGCCCGCTCCAGGCTGGCCGCCTCCTATTACCGAGCCGTCTTTCCCCTGGCGCTGGCACGGGCGGACGCCGTGGTCGCGGTCTCGCCGTACACGTTTCGGATGGTGCAGGAGCTGTTGCCACAGCCGTCCGAACACATCCGGGTGATCGAACATGGGATCGACCACGGTCACTGGTTCCCCCGGAGTGAGGAGCAGATAACCGCCGCCTTGGCGGAGCTGAACGTCGCCCGCCCGTACGTTCTCTACACCGGCACCGCGAAGTGGCACAAGAACCTCGCCACCCTGCTGAGAGCCTACGAGCCAGGCCTGCCCACTCTGGTCCTCGCTGGACCGACCCAAAAGGAACTTCGCCAGGCCGCCCCGGAGTGGGTGGAAAGCGATCGGTTCCGGGTGCTTGGCCGGGTGCCCGGCAGGCTGCTACCAGAGCTGTATTCGGGGGCATTGGCGACGGTCCTTCCGTCGCTGCACGAGTCGGTCGGCTTCAGCGCTCTGGAGGCGATGGCATGCGGGTCGGCACTGCTATGCAGCGACTCCGGCTCACTACCGGAAGTGGTCGGTAACGCCGGCTTGAGACTCCCGCCCACCGAGGTAGACGCGTGGACCGCCGCGCTGCTCCGCGTCGCCGGAGACGAGGGACTGCGCCGTCAGCTGTCAGCGCTGGGACTGGCCGCGGTGCGCGATCGAAGTTGGACCAAGGCCGCTCACAGCTACGACCGCTTGTACCGTCAGCTGGCTTGACCGATGACCGCGCTTGGCCCTGGTTCGGTGCCGTAGTAGTAATAAGTCGTCACTTCGTTGGCGCGCGCTCGGTTCAGAACCACGCCCCGGATATCCGAACCAACCGCCTGAAGGGTCTCAATCGACTTCATGATGTCCGGGACTCTGGCGCCCCCGCGTTCAACAACCAGGACGGCACCCTGGACAAGGGCACCGAGGACAGCGGCGTCGGTCACCGCGCTGAGCGGTGGCGTATCCAGAATGACGATGTCGGCAAGCACCGTCAGGCGCTGCAGCACCTTGGTCATGCGAGCGGATCCCAGCAGTTCCGAGGGGTTCGGTGGGGGCTGTCCGGCGCAGACCAGACTCAGGTTTGCGATCGCGGTCGGCTGGATGCACTCGGACTCGGGGCGGTCTTCCAGGATCAGGTTGCCCAAGCCGACGTTGTCGCGGTTGCCGAAGAGGCGGTGCAACGCGGGGCGGCGGAAGTCAGCGTCCACCAAAATCACCTTGTTTCCGGCCTGAGCCATCACCACGGCGAGGTTGCACGCGGTCGTGGTCTTCCCCTCGCCCGGAATCGTGGAGGTCACGATCAGGGTCTCGAGAGCATGTGAGACTCGCGAGTAGAGGAGGTTCGTGCGAAGGGCACGGTACTGCTCGGCCAAGGCGTCGTGAGCATTGGTCGCGGCCAATGTCTCAATGGGTGCTTCTCTGTTTGGGCCCCTGTTCAGGATGGTTCCCAGAAGGGTGAGTCCGAGCCGGGTCCGAACGTCGGCCTCGCTCTTGACGGTGTTGTCGAGGCGTTCCAGGAAGAAGGCCAGGGCGACAGCCAGCACCAGCGCCCCGACGACCGCGAAAAGCACGTTCTTGGTGATGTCCGGGCTGTAGGGAGACACCGGCGGAGATGTCGGAAGATCCCAGGGGACGAGGGCGTCCAACCGACTCGAGGTGGCGGCGCCCACCTGGCTCTGGAGGTCATCCAGGGCGGCATTGAACGCCGGTACCACGTTCCGCGCGATTGCCATCGCTACGGTCGGATCGCGGTCGGTCACGCTGATATCGACGAGAGTTGTGTTGGGCACGCGAACCGCCGAGATGCTGAACTGGAGCTCGTAGATGGTCCGAGGTATGCCGCCCGAAACCAGGCGCTGCCGGACAGGGGTCGTGTTGACCAGCCCAACGTAGGTCTCTACCAGGGAGTCAAGGCTCGGCACCTGGGTGAAGTCAGTAGTCCCGGAGCTCGGCAGAATCCCCGGCTTGGGAGTGACCAGGGCCACCGCCCCGGTCAGGTACATCTTCGGCGATTCCATGCTGGCGATCGCCGACGTCGCCCCGGCGATCAGCGCGATCAGGACGATCAGGTATTTCCAGCGCCTAAGGGCTCGGGATAAGACCGCAGTGTCCATGTTTCAGCTTACGTTACAGGCTCTGCCTACAATTGCGCCGTGCTCCTGTTTCTGACCTGGGCCACCGGCGGGGGCGGGATTCTGGTGGTCGTCGCCATATCCATACGCCGCGCCGGACTGTCTCCAGGTCGGACGCCCGGTCGCCACTCCAAACGCAGGCGATGGAGTTCGACGCCGCCAAATGTGGCACATCGCCGGCGCCGGCTTGTTCGGGTCGGCATGGGCGTGCTGGTAGGCGGCCTGGTCATCGCCGCCGGAGTGGAGGCGGTAACACTCGCCCTTGCGGTGGGCGATTTGAACCATGGTGGAGTCGAATTAACCGACGCCAGTGCCACGCTGGGCACCAACCCTGCCGAATGGACTACTGACCGGATCAGCGGCGCCGAGGGGCTGAACGCCGAGGCTCGCGCGCTGGTGGTCCACGCTGATCTGCGGCTCAGTCGCGATCCCGTCATCGGCGCCCTCCGCCGCCTGCCCCTTGTCGGAGAGCAGCTGACGGCGCTTGTCGATCTTTCCAACAGCGCTGCCCAGGGGAGCGCGGCGTTCGACGACGCCCTCGCCATCGCGCAGGCCGTGAATCAGTCCCGGACCTCAGCCGACCCTCCGGGCAGCCGTCTACTCAAGCTGATCAGCCAGACGGCGGGCCCGTGGACGGACGCCGACTCGCGACTGTCGCCGGTTCTTGACCGGCTGCGCCAGGACCTTGCCCACAAGCTCTTCCCGCCTCTGGCCAGTCGCGCGCAGCGGGCGGTGACGATCCTGCAGCCCGTCGACGATCTTGCCAAGGTCAGCAGCGTCGCCGCGAAATTCGGGCCCACAGCACTGGGGGCGACCAGCCCGCAGAACTACCTGGTACTTCTGAGCAACCCGTCCGAGCTGCGCCCTGCCGGCGGCTTCGACGGAAGCATCGGGTGGGTGACCGTCAATAAAGGGGCCCCGGTAAGCGTCGAGGTCAAGCCGCAGGAGTACTTCAACCCATTGATCAGCAAGCGCACGGACCCGCCCTATCCGATGGGCCGCTACCTGACCTTCTTTCACAACTCGCTCGAGATCGGCGACGCCGGTTGGGACCCGGACTTCCCAAGCACGGCCAGGCTCAGCGAATCGCTCTATACCGCGGCCACCAAACGGCAGCCCGATAACACGATCTCAATCGATCCCTACGCCTTGGCGGCAATGCTCCAGGTCACCGGCCCGGTCGAGGTTGGCGGCTACGGCACCTTTTCGTCAGACGACTTTTTCAAAAAGCTCAACTTCATCGTCAACGCCAGCACCGCGCCCGGCTCCGGAAAGGGCGCGTTGACCCCGATCGGGCAGGAGGTGCTGCGCCACGTCCTGGCCGCCCCCGCCAGCCTGTGGCCACGCTTGCTCCTGGTCTTCCAGCAGCAGGCGCAGGGCCGGCATATTCAGGCCTACTTCCACGATCCGAACCTCGCGGCGGCCTCCGCCCAGGTGCACTTTGACGGGCAGGTTCGCGGCGATGGCCAGGACTACCTGATGGTTTCCGACGGGAACGTCAGCCTGGGCAAGGAAGACTTTTACATCCACAAATCGATGCAGTTGAACACCGAGGTCAATCCCGACGGGCTGGTACGCCACGAGGTCCGGGTCCACTACCAGATGCCCAACCCCGTCGACGCCGTTGATATCGCCCTCAACCCGGGCGATGGCAGCTACCGCGATTACCTCAGGTTCTACATCCCTCAAACCGCAATCGTCGCCGGGTTCAAATCCAACCTTGACGACAGCCAGGGGGAGGGTGCCGTGGATGCCATCTCATTCGCCCACGGCCGGCAGGTGGTAGGCGCGTACTTCCGCGTCCCGAGGGGACACGAAATCGTTCTCACGTTGACGTACGAGGTTCCCGTCCAACCGGGCTCGCCTTACCTGATGACGATTCAAAAGCAGGCCGGCTCGCCAGGCTTGCCCACCACGACTCTCACCAGCTATCCAGGCGGATTGAGCCAGCAGCATCTGAGCCTGGCAACCGACAGCGACGTTAGGGTTGCCTGGTGAGCGCGCAGCCGCGCCGAAATCGCCGGCGGCTGGTTCTGGTCGGGCTGCTCGTCTTGGCGCTGGCCGCGGCGGCCGCCTTGCTTCTGCTCGACCGCCCCAAGCCCGAGCCTTCGCATCCGGGTACCTACCCGATCATCAACCAGAAGCTGTTCCCTTCACCGGGCCTAGACCTGGGCTTCCGGGTAAAGGTCATCGAGCTCGGAATCAATCTGCCGGTGGTCGAAGGGGATGGCTGGACCGTCGCGCTCTATCAAGCCGCCCATTACCCGGGGATGAAGCTGCCCGGCGAGGGCGGCCGGTCGATGCTCTACGCCCACGCCCAGGCGGGGATGTTCGGACCGCTGCTGCGTCCCGGAGGCAAGGTCGGCCAGCACGTCGAGGTGGACCGGTCGGGCCACCCGGCCCTTCACTACGTGATTACTCAGTTCTTCGCCGGCTGGCCACCTAGTGACACCCGCTACCTGCAGCCGGCCGACCACGAGGAGCTGGTCCTGCTCACATGCACCAGCTTCGATCCCAACGGCCCGCGCATCCTGGCGGTGGCGGAGCCGGCTGCCTGAACCGACTCGGGGTCAGATCCCGCGGAAACGGAGCACCAGGGACACGGTGCGGAAAAGGATCTCGAAGTCGCCCAGCAGCGACCAGTCGCGAACGTAGCGGAGCTCAACCTCGGCCAGTTCCTCCCATGTGAGGGCGTGATGACCGTTGACCTGCCAGGGCCCGGTGACCCCCTGGGGCGCGTCGAAGCGGAACTGGTGCATCTGAGCAGACTCTGCCGGCAGGCAGGGCCTGGGGCCCACCAGGCTCATCTCCCCGCGGACGACGTTGACTAGCTGCGGAAGCTCATCGAAGAAGCCGCGCCGGAGGAGCCGGCCGATTGTCGTCAAGCGGGGGTCGCTGGGGGCCTTGAAGAGGGGTCCGGTGGCGGCGTTGAGGTGGTGGACCTTGTCCAGCATGTCGTCGGCGCCCTCGACCATGGTTCGGAACTTCAACAGCGTGAAGCGCTTGCCGTAGGCTCCGAGGCGCGTCTGTCGGTAGAGAACCGGCCCCGGACTGGTCAGCTTTATTGCCACCGCCAGCAGCAGGAGCACAGGCGCCAGGACCAAAAGTACGACCAGGCTGATGGTGACATCAACCCCTCGCTTGATCCTCATCTCCCACGGCGCTCCGATGGTGCTGTGTTGAGCCTTGATCCGAGCCCTTGCTGGTCCCGCCCCTGGAACCGATTGGGAAAGCAGGATAACAGAGCCATGGTGTCGCTGCATAGGCGTATGCGCACCACGTTTTTCCGGCATTTCACTACAGCAACGTCGAGCACCCGCTGATCCTTGCGACGGGGCGCCACAGCGCCTGGGACGCGCAGCGAGTCCTGCCGAGCTGTTCCCTAGACTCGGCGTCGAGTCGCCACGCCGGCCGCCACGAGGGCCATTAACGCGACCGTGCCCAGCACGGCACCGGCAAGTGGCCCTGGCACCCCACCCCGCGCCGGCGTCGCGGTCTGCGCCGCCGCCGCGGAGGTGAACGGCAGACACCCGTTCTCCCTCACGGTGGTGGTCACCATAAAACCCCCGCCGGACGTGGGGACTTTCGCGCCCAGGACGTACTGGCATGGGCAGCCCGCGGGCAGGACAGCGTGGCTGGTGGCCAGACCGCTTGAATCGGTGGGCGCCTGGCCCGGGTTGAAAGCGGCCTGACAGCCGTTGGGGCCGGTCTGTGTTCCAAAGACGACCTGGGCTCCTTCGACACCGCCGCCAGTGCAATCGCGGACGTCAACATTCACCGCGAAGGCGACGCCGGCGTTGGCCGCGGACACCGACGCGCTGGCATTGGTCTCGCCTTCGCATCCTTCATACGCCAGTGCGGGCGCGCTGCCTACGATCAGCGCCGGGGCTGCCAGCGCCGCCGACACGCCAAAGACGATGATCAGACGTCGATACGCCCGCCGCGCTACCGGTCCCATCTTCTGTCCACCACTCAACTGCGAATCCGGCGCGATCTCGCGCCGGACGCATATGTCCTGCTTCTGACGGCAGTGTAGCGCAGCTCTCCTCGACCAAACCGGATGCGCAACTTAATTTACTGAGCGACTACCCGAACAGGAAGCGTCTTGTCAGCTGATTGACGCCGTCAGCTGCGCCACGTCAGCTTCGGATGGCGCGCGGCGCGGACCTCGTCCAGCCGCCCGACCGGGGTCTCATGCGGCGCGTGCCGTACCAGGTCGGGGTCGGTCTGAACCTCGTGCCAG
>WNFI01171996.1_pt2 | contig 35948 bp, 39 predicted proteins | sample 5400471 | NCBI WGS metagenome assembly WNFI01 (sample SAMN13153348, study PRJNA577476) | soil metagenome | isolation source: 100 cm saprolite on Douglas fir-dominated hillslope | place: USA:California | collected 2013-09-17 | reverse complement strand
CGCACGGTGGCCGAAGCTGGCCGGGCGGCCGCGGCCGCGGGCCCAGCGGCCGTTGCCGTCCATGATGATCCCGATGTGGCGGGGGACCTGGGAGTCCAAATGTGAGGAAAGCGTACCGAGCCGGCGGGAAACCGGCTTAGAGGCGGTGAGTCACGAGCGGCGAATTCCGCATCGCTGGCCGGCTGCCAACGGAACCGAATTCCCGCGCTTCGATATGAACCGTTGGATGGTCGGCATACAACGAGGCGAAATACGCAGGCCTCGAGCTCGGCCGGCTAAACATCCATGATCTCTGATTCCTTGCTGGGGACCTGGGAACTCAAGAGTGACGAAAGCGTACCGACCGGCACAGAACCCTGCGCCTGGCCCTCATGTGGTGAAGATCATGAGGTGGCGGCGCCAGGGACGGTTGTCCCATTGACAGTGGATCTTCAGGTCTCAGCATTCTGAGTACTTAATCGGACCGTGAAATAGCGAGGGTGCCCGCCCATACCTGAGCCTGGGCAGCTACCAGGGAGAGCCGGCCGGTGCCGGGCGTTGCTTGCAGCGTTACGCCTCCGCGCGCGCGACGGAAGGCGGGTCAGCTCTCCTGAGGCTGAGTTGCCCCAGTAGGAAGCACCGTTTTACAGCTCTACGTCGGGCCCACTGTGCGGCGACGTGAGGGAGCGTTGAAACGAGGAGAATGAATTTGGGTTTTCGATTTAGGCCATTGAAGGCTCGCGAACTGGGCCGGATGGCGACGAGCAGTAAGCGGAGGGCAGTCTCCTGGCTAGGGGTCGCCTTTTCGGCAGCGCTGCTGGTTGTTGTGTTTTCGGCGCCAACCTATGCGGTCCATGACACGGGCGTGTTCCAGCTCGATGGCGACGCATCGTCGGCCACCCAGCCGCCGCCCCCATACCCACAGGCAACCGACGACTGGGACAAGGTCTGTCACCAGTATTCGGGTCACGCCAACCCCGACACATTCTGTTCCACGACGCAGAACACGTCGGGATCGACCGCCGGGCTGTGGACCTGTGACACGAGCCTGAACGCGTCGGCTTCGTGCACGCTCAATGCCACGCTCTTCACGGGCGGCGGCTCCAAAGACCCACAGCTCATCAGCAGCTGGGCTTGGAAGGACGGCGCGGGCGGCTTGCCCGGCAAGGACAACCTGCTACACGCCTTCGCAGTCCGCTACTCTCTTCCTCCGGCCCCGACGTGTCCGAGTGGCACAGCCCCCTCGTGCGAGGTCATCTACTTCGGCTCCGACCGCTTCGATAACAGCGGTGACGCCCAGCAGGGCTTCTGGTTCCTGAAGAACAAGATCGGCCTCGGGACCAATCCCGTAGGCGGAGGCCAGGGGTTCACCGGCTCCCACGCGACGGGCGATGTCCTGGTCGTCAGCGACTTCAGCGTCGGTGGGGCCACCTCGACGATCACCGTTTACACCTGGGATCCCGTCTGCACCGCGACCAACAAGCCGTTCGGCTATTGCGCCGACGCGAACCTGCACCAGCAGGCGACTTCGACGAACGCAAAGTGCTCGGCCACGCTTGTTGCCGACAGCTTCTGCGGGATCGTCAACCCAAGCGACAATACGTTCGTGCCCTGGAACTCCGACTTCACGGACAAGAAGGGCAACAACACCTACGCGGCGGGCGAGTTCTATGAGGCCGGAATCAACCTGTCCGCTCTGGGCCTTGGGGGCGAGTGCTTCTCAAGTGTTGTTTCTGAGAGCCGATCCTCCACCTCGACCACGGCGACGCTTCAGGACTTCATTGTCGGCACCTTCGGTCAGTGCACGCCGCACATGACGACCCAAGCGTCGACCAACAGCAGCGTTCTTCCTGGCACCCCCGTCAGCGACACGGCCACGGTCACAATCTCAGGGGCAAGCGCCCCGGCGAACCCAATCGGAACCGTGACCTTCTTCCTCTGCGGCCCGATCGCCGCGGGGGCGGACTGCTCCACGGGTGGGACAAACGTTGGGACTGGCACCCTGGCAAATGGGACGCCAAACCAAGGCAGCGCGACCGCAACTTCACCGACGGTCAATGATGCGACCAAGACGGGCACGAACGGGCCCCTGGCAGTAGGACACTACTGCTTCCGGGCCGAATGGCCGGGCGATTCCAACTACCCCGGTGGTGCGACGCACACGGACAGCACATTCGAGTGCTTCGACGTCATCAAGCTGAACACCCAGACCGTCACCACGCCGGTCGACGGCAGCGGGACGCCCGAAAGCACCATCACGATCGGCCAATCGATTTTTGACAAGGCCGTCGTGACCGGGTCCAATGTTGACCCGACGGGTAGTGTCACCTTCTTCGTCTGCGGCGCGAACACCATGCAAACCCTCTGCACCAGCGCGGGGACAAACCTCGGCACGGTGACGATTCAGCCTGACGCCACCCCCAACGACGGCGTTTCGAGCGCAACGTCTGGCGTGTTCACGCCGACCGCGATCGGCAGCTACTGCTTCCGCGCCGATTACAGCGGAGACTCGATCTACAACAACTCGAGTGACAGCAGCGGCACCGAGTGCTTCACCGTGACGACGAGCACCTCTGCTTCGTCGGCACAGAACTGGCTGCCGAACGACCACGTCACGATCTCGTCAGCGGGCACGAGCGTGGCAGGTACGCTGAGCATCACGCTGCATTCGGGCACCTGCGCTGGCCCGACGGTGTACACGGAGCCGGTCCCGAACGGTGGTGCTTTCACAGCAACCACGACCGGCGCGTCGTACGACACAACCAACACGTCGTCCTTCAAGGTTGACGCCACCAATGCCGGCGTCTACTTCTGGAACATCGTCTTCACGCCAAACAGTTCGTTCGCGGGCGGCGCAATCACGAAGTGTGAGACATCCACTGTGACCATCAACGACAACCCGTAATCCCATCGCGAGGAGAGATTGGGCAAGAGGCCCCGGCGCAAGCCGGGGCCTCTTCGTTTGCGTTCTAGGCGAGGACCTGGAAGTTTAGCGTGGTCAGCGTGATGGTTTTCGACCCGCTGAAGTAGTAGAGGACCGCCGTGCAGCTCGCCGCTCCGCTCGTCCAGACGTACGAAGAGAGGGTCATCGTCTGCGTCCAGGGCCACGGGTAGCCCGCGTAGTAACCCGTCTGGGCGCGGAAGACCACAGTCCCATTCTGCGAGCAGGCCAGGTTCACCTGAGGTTCGGTGGTCGCCGTCGTCGAGACAGTGAAGGTTATGTGCTGACCCCAATGAGGCGCCCCATCCGTCGAGTTGAGCAGGACCAGGCTGAGGCTCGAGGTGCCCGTGGTCTTGCCTCCTTGACTCGTGCTATGAGAGGCCACTGGCACGGCGTTTGTAGTCAGCGTGTTGAATCCCAGGAGGGCGGTGACTGCGATCACCACGGTAATGCCTACGAACAGGCGGCCTAGGCGCGTCAAGAAGATGAACATCGATTGAGTACCTCCTAAATCCGGAGTCGGGCGCGTACAACGCAGAATTCCGAGTTTTCCTGCAGCCGCGCCCCTATCGAAGCGTCCGGTTGATTGGAATTTGCCTGCCCCCCGGCGCACAACGCTGACCGCGCTCAGGCCCGCGCGGGAAGGTTATCGGCCTGCGACGCAGTGCGTCAATCCCGAACTTCAGTTCGAAGCCAGGCTACCCTGGTCCCGAACTAGACCTCCATTACCTCCGATTCTTTTCGCCCCGCGAGCGCGTCTACCTTCTCGATCTGCGCCTCGGTGATCTTCTGCAGCCGGGTGTGCGCCCGCTTCGAGTCGTCTTCAGCGATGTCGCCCGCCTTCTGCATCTGATCGATCCGGTGCAGCTCGTCCCGCCGCACGTTGCGGATCGCCACCCGGGCGTCCTCGGCCTTCTGGCGGACGAGCTTCACGTACTCGCGGCGCCGCTCCTCGTTCAGCGGCGGGATGGGCACCCGGATGACCTGGCCGTCGCTGGCCGGGTTGAGGCCCTGCTCGCTGGTCCGCAGCGCCTTCTCGACGACCGCGATCTGGCTCTTGTCGTAGACCGACACGACCAGCATCCGCGGCTCGGGCACGCTGATCTGCGCGAGCTGGTTGAGCGGGGTCGGCGTGCCGTAGTACGGGACCATGATCTTGTCGATCAGCGCGGGGTTGGCGCGGCCGGTGCGGATCGTGGTCAGCTCGGCGGCGAAGTGGTCGACCGACTTCGACATCTTGGTTTCGGCGTCGCGCAGCACTGGATCGATCACGAGGCAGACCCCACTAATGTGCCGATCTCCTCGCCAAGCACGACGCGTTCGATGTTGCCGGGAGTCAGCAGGTTGAAGACGACGATGGGCACGTCGTTGTCCATACATAGAGTGAGCGCCGTGTTGTCCATCACCTCGATGCCTCGATTGAGCACCTCGAGGTATCCGAGGCGCTCGAACTTGGTAGCCGTCGGGTCTCGCTTGGGGTCGGCGGTGTAGACGCCGTCCACCTTGGTCGCCTTGAGGATCACGTCCGCTTCGATCTCCACGGCGCGCAGCGCAGCCGTCGTGTCGGTCGTGAAGTAGGGGTTGCCCGTCCCCGCCGCGAGGATGACCACCCGTCCCTTCTCCAGGTGACGCACGGCGCGCCGCCGGATGTAGGGCTCGGCGACCTGCGGCATCTGGATCGCGGTCATCGTACGCGCGGGGATGCCGGTGCGCTCGAGGGCGTCCTGCAGCGCGAGCGCGTTGATCACCGTCGCAAGCATGCCCATGTAGTCGCCGGTCGCGCGGTCGAAGCCGCGCTCGGTGGCAGCGAGGCCGCGAAAGATGTTGCCGCCTCCCACGACCACGGCGATCTGCACCCCCATCTGGTGCACGCGCTTGACCTGCGCCGCGATCTCCTCGACGACCTGGAGGTCGATGCCGTAGTCGCGGCTTCCGCCAAGCGCCTCACCGCTCAGCTTGAGCAGGACCCGGTTGTACTTCGGAGCGCCGTTGACCAGCTGGTTCAGGACTCTCTGATGTTAAATCGCGCGAAGCGGCGAACTGTGATGTTCTCCTGGAGCTTGGAGATGTTCTCGGCGATCAGCTGCTGCACGGTGCGGCCCGGCTCGCGGAAGTACTCCTGCTCCATCAGGCAGCTGTGCTTCAGAAAATCCTCGACCTGGCCCTCGACGATGCGCGGGATCACCTGCTCCGGCTTGCCGTCCTGGCGCGCCTTGGCCTCATAGACCTCGCGCTCGGTCACGAGCACGTCGTCGGGCACGTCATCGCGCGACACCCACCGCGCGCCGAAGCCCGCCACCTGCAGGGCCAGCTCCTTCGCGAGCTTGCGGAAGTCCGAGCCCTTGGCGACGAAGTCCGTCTCGCAGTTGACCTCGATCAGAACGCCGAGCTGAGGCGGGTAGTCCGGCGACGTGCTGTGCAGGTACGCCTCGACGACGCCCTGGCCGGTCGCACGGTCCGCGCGCTTGGCCGCCTTCGCGATGCCTTTCTCGCGCAGGATGGTGTACGCCTTCTCGAGGTCGCCGCCGGCCTCCTCCAGCGCGTTCTTGCAGTCCATCATCCCGGCGCCGGACATCTCTCGCAGCTTCTTGATCAGGTCCATCTCCACCGCCATCAACGAGCCTCCTCGTTCTGCGCGGTGCGGCCGATGAACTCCTCTTCGGATACGGTCGGCAGGTAGTCCTCCTCGTCCTCGAGGTACTCCTCGATCTCCTCGTAGCGAGGCGTCTCCAGGAACTCGCGGTCCTCGACCTCGGGCATGATCTCGCCGCGCGCGGCCGCCTCCTGGCGTCCTTCCTGGCACGCGTCGGCGATCTTGCCGGTGAGAAGCTTCACCGCTCGGATCGCGTCGTCGTTGCCCGGGATCACATAGGTGATGAGGTCCGGGTCGCAGTTGCTGTCGGTGATCGCCACCACCGGGATCTTCAGCCGGTTGGCCTCGGTCACGGCGATGTGCTCCTTGCGCGGGTCGACCACGTAGAGGGCGCCCGGCAGCCGCTTCATGTCAGCGATGCCGTCGAAGTGGAACATCAGGCGGTCGAGCTCGTCCGTGAGGCGCTTGGCCTCCTTCTTCGACATCTGCTCGAACTGGCCCTCCTGCTGCATCTTGCGCAGGTCCTGCAGCCGCTCGATCCTCTTCTTCACGGTGCTGAAGTTGGTGAGCATGCCGCCCATCCAGCGCCGGTTGACGAAGTACATGCCGCAGCGCGCTGCTTCGGTCTGGATGGTCTCCTGGGCCTGCTTCTTGGTGCCCACGAAGAGCACGGGCCGGCCGCTGGCCGCGACGTTGCGCGTGAACTCCCACGCGTCGTCGAGCAGGCGGACCGTCTTCTGCAGGTCGATGATGTGAATGCCGTTGCGGGCGGTGAAGATATACGTCTTCATCTTCGGGTTCCAGCGGCTGGTCTGATGTCCGAAATGGACGCCCGCCTCCAGCAGCTGCTTCAAGGTCACTTGAGCCACGTTCGATTTGCCTCCCTGTTCCACTTCCGCCCGGTTCTGGCCTTTGCAGGACAGGGGTCTTGCCCCGGGCGTGCTAACTCAGTCGCTTGGACTGGCCCTGTGAGTATACCCAGGCGCGGGTAGGGCTAAGCCTCGACTGCCTTCTCTGACTTCTTGACGGCCTTCGGGCCCGGACACTTGGGGTAGTCGGAGCACGACTTGAACAGGCCGAACCGTCCGCGGCGCTCGACCAGCGGCTTGCCGCAGATGGGGCACGGCTCGTCCAGGAGCTTCGGGCCCTCGCGCGGCTTGCCGTCCTTGCCCATGTTGGCCCGGTACTTGCAGTCCGGATAGCGTGAGCAGGCGACGAACGGGCCATAGCGCCCGGTGCGCTCTACGAGGTCCCCCTCCCCACACTGCGGGCACTTCTCGCCGGTGGGCTTGGCCTCGGTCTGCGCCGGGTCGCGCTTGATGTACTTGCAGTCCGGGTAACCCGAGCAGCCGATGAACTCGCCGTAGCGGCCGTTGCGCTGCTGCAGAGGCTTGCCACAGACCGGGCACGCCTCGTCGAGGAGCTTCGGCTGCGGCGCCTCGCCGTCGGGCGTCAACGCGCGGCGGAACTTGCACTTCGGATAGCGCGAGCAGCCCATGAATGGTCCGAACCGGCTCGCCTTGTGGACCAGGTGCCCCTCGTGGCACAGCGGGCACTCCTCGTCCGTGTCTGCGGGCGTTGCCTCCTCGGCGGCGCTGAGCATGCGCTGGAGCGGGCCGTAGAAGTCCCGCACGACCGGCACCCACTCCTGGCTTCCGCTCTCGACCTGGTCGAGGCGCTTCTCGAGCTTCGACGTGTACTCGTCGTCCGAGATCGTCTTGAAGTGGTCGACCATCAGCCCGTTGACGGCCTCGCCGACACGAGTCGGATAAAGCCTGCGGTCCTTGATCTCCACATAGCCGTGGGCCTTGGTGATCGTCTGCACGATCGGGGCATAGGTCGACGGCCGGCCGATGCCGCGCTGCTCCAGCTCTTTGATCAGCGTCGCTTCAGAGTAGCGCGGAGGCGGCTGCGTGAAGTGCTGCTCCGGCTTCATGCCGTGGTAGTCGAGGTCTTCGCCCTGGGTCAGCGCGGGAAGCTCGTTCTCGCCGTTTTCGTCCCGACCCCAGACCTTGTAGAAGCCGTCGAACGTCAGCACCGAGCCATTGGCCCGGAAGATGTATTCGGCACCCTCGATCTCGACCTGTGTCTGGTCGTAGACGGCCGGCGCCATCCGGCTCGCCACGAAGCGCCGCCAGATCAGGTCGTAGAGCCTGTACTGCTCAGCTGTGAGGTGCTGCCGGACCGAGTCTGGCGTGCGGTTGACGTCGGTCGGCCGGATCGCCTCGTGCGCGTCCTGAGCTCCGGGCGTGGCCTTGGCAGTCCGCGACACGCCGAGATATCTCTCGCCATGCGCCTGCTTGATCCAGCCCTTGACACTGGCGTCGGCGTCGGCCGAGATGCGGGTCGAGTCCGTTCGCATGTAGGTGATGAGGCCGGTCGGGCCCTTGGCGCCGAGCTCGACGCCCTCGTACAGCTGCTGCGCCACGCGCATCGCCGCAAACGGGCGCATGCGCAACCGGCTGGAAGCGTCCTGCTGCAGGGTCGAGGTGATGTATGGAGGGTTCGAGCTCTTGGTGCGCCGCTTCTGCTCGACGCCGATGACGCGATAGCTCGCGCCCTCGAGCTTGCGCACGATCTCCTGGGCCTCGGCCTCGTTGTGGACCTCGAACTTGGCGTCGGTCTCGGTCGGGGCTGCACCGGCCGGCCGGTTCAGGCGCGCCTGGAAGTGGCTCTCGGACCCCTTGCGCGACAGCTCCGCGTCGATCGTCCACGACTCGACTGGGACGAACTTGCGGATCTCCTCCTCACGGTCGACCACCAGGCGCAGCGCGACGGACGAAACGCGGCCTGCGCCGATCCCCTTCTGGACCTTGGCCCACAGGAACGGGCTCAGCCGGAACCCGACCAGGCGGTCGACCACGCGGCGCGCCTGCTGGGCGTTGACCAGCCTCATGTCGATGGCGCGGGGCGCCTCGAGCGCACGGCGCACGGCGTCGGAGGTGATCTCGTGGAACTCGATCCGCTTCGGGTTCCTGAGCTTCAGGACCTCGGCTAGGTGCCACGCGATGGCCTCGCCCTCGCGGTCAGGGTCGGAGGCGAGGATGACCTCGCTGTCCTTCTTCGCGGCCGCGCGGAGCTCGTTGATGGTCTTGCGGCGGCTCTCCACCACCTCGTAGTGGGGCTTGAAGCCGTCGTCGACCTCGACCCCCATCTCCTTCTCCGGCAGGTCGCGGACGTGCCCCATGGAGGCGCGCACGTCGAAACGGTCACCCAAAAAGCGCTTCAGCGTCCGGGCCTTGGCGGGCGACTCGACGATGATCAGTCCTTCAGTCACAGCCCTCTCTTTATTCCCAAACCGGGCCAGTTGTTCCCCGGGCCGGGTCTGAGGCGGGCATCCTACGCCCGATCTTTGCCGCGGCGCAATGCCTTCACGTAGCCGCCCCCATGGCGCCGGACCGCCCCGCTGAGCTCCAGGGCGGTCAGCCTGCCGAGGACCTCGGCGATCGGAAGCTGGAGCTTCCGGGCGATCTCGGCCGCGTTCAGAGCCAGCACGTCCGAGAGGTGGGAGAGGATGCCATCACGCTCGGCGGGGAGCCGGAAACCGAGGTGCTTTGGGGTCGCCAGGGGGTCGTCCAGGACCTCCCCGCCGGAGCTGAGCGCGGCCAGCACGTCGCGGGCGTTCTGGACCAGCCCGGCCCCGTCGCGGAGGAGCTGGTGGGTGCCTACCGACAGCGGGGAGAAGACGCTGCCCGGCACCGCCATTACCTCTTTATGTAGGTCGAGCGCGGCCTCGGCCGTGATGAGGGCGCCCGAGCCTTCGGCAGCCTCGACGACCACGACCACGTCGGAGAGGGCGGCCATCGTGTAGTTGCGCGCGGGAAAGTTGTGGCGCCTTGGGGCGGTGCCGTCCGGGAACTGGCTGACCAGCGCGCCGCCGGCCTGGAGGATCGCTTCGGCCAGCATTCCGTGGGCCGCCGGGTAGATGACATCGATGCCGGTGCCCATCACCGCCACCGTCACACCGCCGGTGTTGAGGGCGCCTCGGTGCGCCGCGGCGTCGATGCCAAGGGCGAGGCCGCTGACCACGATTACGCCGGCTCGGGCCAGCTCAAGGCCGAGCTGCTCGGCCACCGCCTCGCCGTAGGGCGAGGGCCGGCGCGACCCCACGATGGCGACCCGTGGCCCGTCGGGCGGCGGCCAGCGGCCCCTGGTCCTGAGTTGAGCCTGCGCCCCCCGATCCCCGCGGGCATATTCGCTACTGGTGCGGCTCATCCGTGCGTTGCCGCTTGTGCTCCGGTCCTCGCGCACCCACTGGTGCGCTCCGGTCCGGTGCTCGCGGCGCCTTCGGCTGAGCTCGCCCCAGCGCGAATCTGCACCGCGCGGCCGGCGGGCACAGGCTCAGGCAGCGACATCTTGGAGCCGGAAGCCGAGCGCTTCGAGGACGTGGTGCTCGTCGATGTCCATCGACCCGTCGAGGTCGGCCGACGTGCGGGCGACTCTCCATGCGCGGTGGAAGCCTCGCGCCGTCAGTCCTCGCTGGCTGCCCCAACGCTCGAGCGTGCGGCGCGACGTCGGTGGAAGGTTGGCGAGCTGGCGCAGCCGCGCAGGCTTGAGCTGGGCGTTGAGGCAGCCCTGACGGTCGAGCTGCCGGCGCCGCGCCGCGACCACTCGCTCGCGCACCGCAGCCGAGGCCTCGCCTTGCGGCTGCGAGGAAAGGCGCTCGAGCTCCACGCGCCGAACCGCGACCTGGAGATCGATCCTGTCGAGCAGCGGACCCGACATGCGGCGCTGATACGTGTCGATCGCGGCGGGGGTGCAGCGGCAGGCCCGGACGCCGTCGCCGGACCATCCGCATGGGCATGGATTGGTCGCGGCGATCAGCGTGAAACGCGATGGGTAGACGACCGAACCGCCCGACCGCGTGATGGTCACTCGGCCTGCCTCTAGAGGCTGGCGGAGCGCCTGGAGGACAGGCGTCTGGAATTCGGCCATCTCGTCGAGAAAGAGCACGCCGTGATGGGCTCTCGAGATCTCGCCGGGCAGCGCCAGGCCGCTCCCACCGCCGATGAGACCCGCCATCGAGACACCGTGATGCGGGGCGCGAAACGGCCGCGTCCAGTCCAGCGGGCCGTCGCGAGGCAGCTCGCCGAGCAGGCTGCGCACCTGCGCCACCTCGAGCGCTTCCCCGAGCTCGAGTGACGGCAGGATTCCTGACAGGCAGCGCGCCAGCATCGTCTTGCCGGCGCCAGGGGGTCCGCTCATCAGAAGGTGATGTCCGCCCGCGGCCGCGACCTCCAGCGCGCGCTTCGCCTCCTCCTGGCCGTGGACCTCGACCAGGTCGTGCTCGACCTCGGTTACCGCCGTGTTGGGTTCGGCGACGCGCAACGCGGGAGGGATCGGCTCGACCCCGAGCAGGTGATTGACGACTGCGCTCAGCGAGGCGCACGGGATCACCTCGAGACCATCGACGAGCGCCGCCTCGGCGGCGTCGGCCGCGGGAACGAAGACGCGTTCATAGCCGAGTCGAGACAGGCTGCGCGCGGCCACCAGCACTCCATCGACGTGGCGCACCGAGCCGTCGAGGGCCAGCTCGCCCAGGAACGCGCTTCGCGGCGGCGGCGGCTTGCCCGCGCGAGCCAGGGCGATCGCGACCGCCATCGGAAGGTCGAGGCCGGTGCCTTCCTTGCGCATCTCGGCAGGGGCAAGGTTCATCGTGAGGCGCCTCTGAGGGAACTCGAGACCGCTGTTGCGGATTGCGGACCGCACGCGCTCGCGAGCCTCCTTGACCGTCGTGTTGGCCAGACCGACGAGTAGGAACCTACCCTCACCACGGCCGATGTCGGCCTCGACGTGGACAGGACGCGCGTCCAGGCCGAAGAGCACGCAGGAGTCGACGCTTCCGAGCACGACTCGAAGTTATTGAGATGCTGGGCGAAATTCAGCCCAGGTTGTTAAGGCGCAGCCCCACCCCCCGCCTGCGGCGGGTACTTCCCCGCAAGCGGGGAAGAGCCACTCCCATCAATGGACCTTCAGTTACGGCGAGCTCAGGAAGTCGTCTACTTCGTCGTGGAAGGACTGCGGCTGCTCGACGAACACCTGGTGACCCGAGTCGCCCACGATCACCTTGCGCGCTTCCGGGATCCCGGCGCAGATCTCCTCCGCGCACACCGGGCCGCAGATGAAGTCCTCGTCGCCCGTGATCACGAGCGTCTCCGAGGTGATGGACGGCAGACGGCTGCGCAGGTCGAAAGTGTTGAAGATCTCCGCGTTGAAGAGCTTCAGCGCGTCCGCGTTGATCGTCTCGGTCCGCAGCGTGTCCAGGTAGCCGGCCTCGACCGGGCCGAAGTGCGCGAAGTAGAGAGGCAGCTCGCGAAACACCAGCTCGCTCAGCTCCTGGTCGGGCTCGAAATGTCCCGCCTGCTCTTCCTCGAGCGCCGCGATCGCATCGGCGCTCCACGCTTGGCCCGCACGCTTGTCCATGCCCTTGCGCATCGCGCCCTCCTGGTCAGGGCCGAAGCGGGCGAGCGTCGACGCGAGCACCAGCTTGCGCAGGCGACCCGGGTGAGTGGCGGCGTAAGCCATCGCGACGACTCCGCCGTGCGAGTGACCCAGCAGCTGGATCCGCTCCAGCCCGAGGTGCTCGCGCAAAGACTCGACGTCCGCGACGTAGTCGTCGACCTGGTATGCGCGTGGGTCCTTCGGGCGTTCCGAGCCGCCGGTGCCGCGCGGGTTGAGCATGATCAGCGTGTACTGCTCCCACAGCGCGGCCAGGTCGCCGAAGTAGGTCGAGGAGAATCCCGGTCCGCCCGGGTGGCACACGAGCACCGGCCCGTGACCGAGCTTGCGATACGTGAGCTTGCGGCCGTCGGCGGTGGTGAAGCTCATGCGTTATCCAGGCGCGGCTCTGGGATCCAGCGCCCTTCTTCCAGGTAACCCGCCGGCTGGTCCGGCTCGTGGCTCAGGACGAGGAGCCACCGATGCTTCTCGGCCTCGTCGAAGAGCCGCGCCTTCTGCTCGAACACGCGGAGGGGCTCGATGTCGGCCGACATGTTCCACGGCACGCGCAGGTGCGGCGTCTGGCACACCAGGTCGCCGGTCACCGCGCACGCGAGCTCTCCCGACTGCAGGATCAGCACCTGGCTGCCCGGCGTGTGGCCTCCGACATGGCGGACGTGCACGCCCGGCAGCACCTCCGCGTCCCCGGTCAGGAACTCCACCGCGTCGTGGCCGTCGGCCAGCGGCGTGAAGTCGTCGATGACGTAGCTGGCCTTGCTGCGCACGTCGGGGTGCACGGCGAAGTCCCACTCGCTCCGCTGGACGAAGTGACGGGCCTTCGGGAACGTGAGCTGGAGCGCGCCAAGGTCGTTGCGGCGGGTGAGGCCGCCCGCGTGGTCCCAGTGAAGGTGCGTCGTCAGGACGGCGTCGACCTCGTCGGGCCGGATCCCCAGACGCTGCAGGGCGTGCAAGAGGTCCTCTGGCTCGCGCACCGCAAATTGCTGCGCGCGCTTCTCGCTGATCTTCTTGCCGATGCCGGTCTCGCAGACGATGACCCGCCCGTTCACGCGCGCGATCAGGCAGACGCACGTGCAGTCGACCAGGTTCTTGCCGTCGGCCGGCTTCAGCTTCTCCCACAGGACTTTGGGCACGACTCCGAACATCAGGCCACCGTCCGCCTTCCAGTGGTCGGTGACGAGTAGGTGGAGCTCCATGTCGCCCAACCGCACTACGCCTATATGCTCCTCGAAATGGCGGTCGCCGCGATCAGGACGTCGAGGCTCACCAAGGACTACGGGTCCGGGCACGGCCTGTTCGACCTCGACCTGCAGGTCTCGCCGCAGGAGGTCTTCGGCTACCTCGGTCCCAACGGCGCCGGCAAGACGACGACCATCCGCCTCCTGATGGGCATGATCCGCCCCACGTCGGGCGGGGCGTACGTGTTCGGCCTCGACTGCGTGCGGGACTCGGTCGAGGTCACGCGGCGCGTCGGTTATCTTCCGGGCGACCTGCCCCAGTTCGGCAGCCTTCGCGGCAGCGAGCTCGTCGCGTACCTCGGCGGCATGCGCGGCCGCGTCGACCGCGTCATGGTGCGTTCGCTCGCGGAGCGATTCGACCTCGACCTCAACCGCCGCTTTCGCGAGTACTCCAGTGGCAACAAGCAGAAGCTCGCGATCGTGCTCGCGTTCATGCACCGCCCAGACCTGCTGATACTCGACGAACCGACGAGCGGCCTCGACCCGCTGAACCAGCATGAGTTCTACGCCCTGCTGCGTGAGGCGCGCGATGGCGGCGCGACGGTTTTTCTTTCCTCGCACGTGCTGTCCGAGGTCGAGCGCGTGTGCGACCGCGTGGGGATCCTGCGCTCGGGCAAGCTCGTCCAGGTCGCGGAGCTCGACGAGCTGCGTCGCATCCGCGTCCACCACGTCGAGATCGAGTTCGCGCCCGGATCCGACGTGCCGGAATCGAGGCTGCGATCGACGCTTGGCGTCGAGGACGTCGAGGTGGACGGGCAGCGGCTCACATGCTCGGTGCACGGAAGCTTCGACGGGCTGCTGCACGCGATCGCCGATTCGAAGGTCGCGAACCTGGTGAGCAGCGAGCCGAGCCTGGAGGAAGTCTTCCTCAGCTTCTTCGACGAGCCGAAGCACAAAGCGCTGCCTTCGTGACGTCGCTCCTGCTTGGACTTCGCCTCAGCCGCTGGGGCATCGCCGGCTTTTCGCTGGTGGCGTTCATCCTGACCCTGATCCAGACGGTCGGCTTCTACCAGATCGCCGGGCACACGCCCGCGGAGCGCGCGGTTTTCGGGCAGTCGATGGCGAGGCTCGCGGCGGAGTTCGTGGCCCTGTTTCCGCCGCCTCTTCACCCGGAGACGGTCGAGGGGTACGTCCAGTTCCGCGGGTTCAGCCCGCTCACGATCCTGTTTGCCGTGTGGGCGCTCACCTCCGCCACAGGGTTTGCGCGGGGAGATGAGGAGCGGGGCGTGGTCGAGGCAACGCTCGCCTCCGGCACCTCAAGGCCGGCCCTGGTGGCTGCACGCGTCGCGAGCTTCGCCCTCGGAGTGGCCGTGGCGTCTGCGGCGGCGGGCGCGGGTTTCGTGGTCGGCGCCGCGTCGGGAGGGGAGTCGGTTCCGGCGGCGGGATCGATCGAGGCCTGCGCGCTGGTCGCCGCCGTCGGCTTCGCGTGCTACGGCGTTGCGCTTCTCGCCGCGCAGTTCGCCACGGCGCGCGCCGCGACAGCCCTCGCCGGCGCTCTGCTGCTCAGTCTCTTCCTGGCGAACAGCCTGAGCCGTGTGCTCACCTGGTTGTCGACATGGCGGTGGCTGTCACCGTTTCGCTACTACGAGCTGAGCCAGCCGCTACCACCCGGCGGATATTTCGACGTCCGTGGTTTCGTCGTCCTGATCGGGATCGGTCTGGTTGCGGCCGCCGCCGCTGGAGTCGCCTTCACGCGCCGCGACATCGGCGCCCCGGTCGTCCGCTTGCCTTCGGCCCCGCACCGCAGGAGCTACGACGCAGCAAACATGCCGGCCTGGAGGATCCCGGTCGTCCGCGGGTTGTATGAGCGACGCCTGGGCGTGCTGGCGTGGGCCGCCGGCATGGCGGCGATCGCTGCGATCTTCGTCGCGCTGACCAGGACCATCGTGCAGGTCTTGCTGTCGATTCCCACCCTGCGCGGCTACCTGTCGATCTTCGTCCACCAGCAGCTGTATCCGGCCGTGCTCGGCTACACGTACTTCGACGTCGCCGAGCTGATGTTTGCGGCGTTCGCCATCGTGCAGGTGGCGCGCTGGTCGGCCGAGGACACGGACGGCCGCCTCGAGCTGATGCTCAGCGAGCCGATCTCGCGCGCCGCAGTCGTGGTGGAACGAATGGCGGTCCTCTTGGTGGGCGCCCTCATCGTCACCGGGGTCGCCGGTCTGACCCTGTTCTATGCGTCGCACTACCAGGGGATCGACCTCAACGGGCAGCGGGTTGTCGGTGCGTCATTGATGCTGGTCGTGTTCGCGCTCGTCTTCGCCGGTGCGGGCTCGCTCCTCGCAGCGTGGAATCCCCGCGCGGCGGTCGGCCTCGTCGGCGGATTCGCTTTTGCCAGCTACCTGGACAACGAGCTCGCCACGATCTACAAGCTTCCCGCCTGGGTGCAGGACCTGTCGGCTTTCAAGCTGTTCGGCACGCCGCTGCTCACGGGCGTGGACAACCGCAGCCTGGCCCTCATGCTGCTGCTCGCCCTGGCCGGACTTGGAAGCTCGATACTTCTCATGCAGAGGCGTGACGTGGGCGCGTAGGCGCCTACGAAATGTAGCCAACCCGAGAACGAGGAGGTAAACTGCGTCGCCATGCCGAGATCGATGTGGAAAAGCGTCGTCTCCTTCGGGATGGTGTCGATACCCATCCGCCTCTACAACGCGACCGAGTCGACCTCCAAGGTCTCCTTCCGCCAGCTGTGCCCGGACCATCACTCCCCCATCTCGTACAAGCGCTGGTGCGCCGAGGGTGACCACGAGGTCGCCTACAGCGAGATCCAGCGCGGCTATGAGGTCGGCAAAGACCGGTATGTGATCATCGAGGACGCGGACCTGGACAACCTCCCACTTCCGACCTCGCACGCGATCGACATCGAGGAGTTCGTCCCAGTCGACGACGTGGAGCCGGGCCTCTACTTCGACAGCGCCTACTACGTCGAGCCGGAAGAGCTCGGCAAGAAGCCCTATCACCTCCTCCGCAAGGCGCTCGAGTCCACGGGCAGGATGGCCATCGCCAAGATCGCGCTGCGCGACAAGGAGCACCTCGCCGCCCTGCACCCGAACGGCAAGGCGCTGATCATGAACACTCTGCACTGGCCGGACGAGATCCGCTCGACCGAAGGCCTCAAGGGCCTGGAGGACGAGGTGAAGGTCAACCCCAAGGAGCTCGAGATGGCCAAGGGCCACAGCCGGCCAAGGTGATGGACCTGATGGAGGCCCTGCGGGCGTCGGTCGCGCAGGCCAAGAAGCAGCGCGCCGGGCGGGAGAAGCCGGCGGCCGAGACCAGGAGACGTCGTAAAGCTTCGTAGTCGCCTGGGCCCTAATCTGAGCCGCATGGCTGATCCTGATCAGCTTCAGATCGAGCTCGAGAGCTTCCCCGGTGAGGTGCGCCCGATGCAGGCGGCCTCGGCCGAAGCGCCGTTCAGCTCGTCCGAGTACGTGTTCGAGGTCAAGTGGGACGGCCTGCGCTGCGTCCTGTTCCGCGACCCGGATGGCACAGTTCGCCTGCAGGACCGCGGACTGCGCGACCTGACGGCGGACGTGCCCGAGGTGGTGGCCGCCGCCCGCCGCGTACCTCCCGGCAGCGTGATCGACGGCGAGCTGGTGGCCACGGACAACGACGGCCGGCCGGACTATCCGCGGCTTCGCCAGCGCCTTGCCGCCGGGGCGAGGATGCGCGACGAGATTCCGACCGCCTACCTGGCCTTCGATGCGCTGTACCTCGAGGGACGGCCGCAGCAGCGCCAACCGCTGATCCGTCGCCGGGCCAGGCTTGCCAAGGCGGTGGAGGGCGGCGGGCACATGTTCGTCCCGCAGCACATCGAGGAGGACGGCGTGGAGCTGTTCGAGGCCTGCCTCGAGCGTGGCCTCGAGGGCGTGGTCGCAAAGCACATGCAGAGCCCGTACGTCCCGGGCCAGCGCAGCCCGTTCTGGCTGAAGGTCAAGGCTGTGAAGTCGGACGACTTCGTCGTCATCGGCTGGACCGGCGACAAGCCTTTCGACGCGCTGGTCGTCGGATTCTATGAGGAGGGCCGGCTGCTGCCCTGCGGAACGGTCGGCGGCGGCTACGACGAGGACGCGCTGCGCACGCTGCGGGAGAGGCTTGCCGGGCTCGGCACCGAGGATTCGCCGCTGGAACCGCCGCCGATCATGATGCGGCCCGTGCACTGGGTCAGGCCGGAGCTTGTGGTGAGCATCCGCTACTCGGAATGGTCGCCGGACGGGACGCTGCGCTTTCCGATCTTCAACGGAATGCGTCCGGAGGTTCATCCGGCCGAGGCGGTGCGACACCGCCCCCGCGTCGTGATCAGCGGCCACGTGCGGCCGGGCTCGGCGGCCTACGACCTCACGCGCTTCCCCTTTTGAGCCAGGACGCGGGATTCGACGCCGTCACCGGGGCCTTCGGCTTCACGGGCAGGTTCATCGCGCAGCGGCTGATGGCCCAGGAACGGAGGATCAAGACGCTGACCAATCACCCGCAGCGCGCAGGCGCTGAGGACATCAAGGCGGAGGTCGCGCCCCTGCAGTTCACCGATCGTGAGGCGCTCGTCGAGAGCCTCCGTGGCGCGGACGTGCTCTACAACACGTACTGGGTGCGATTTCACCGCGGCAAGGTTCGCTTCGGCCAGGCGGTCGCCAACTCGCGGATCCTGTTCGGCGCCGCCAGGGACGCGGGCGTGCGGAGGATCGTGCACATCTCGGTCAGCAACCCATCCGAGAATTCCGACCTCGACTACTACGCGGGCAAGGCTCGGACCGAGCGGGCGCTGCGCGAGTCGGGCGTCTCGTGGGGGATCGTGCGCCCTACCCTCGTCTTCGGCCGGGGCGACATCCTGATCAACAACATCGCGTGGCTCTTGCGGAGATTCCCCGTCTTCGGCATCCCGGGCCGCGGCGACTACCGGCTTCAGCCCGTCGCGGGCGAAGATGTTGCGGAGATTGCGACCTGGGCGGCGGAGCAGGTGGATAACGTGACGGTCGATGCGGCCGGGCCAGACATCGTCTACTACAGCGAGATGGTGGAGTCGATCGCGATCGCCGTGCGCCGCCATCCTCGCTTCGTCTACCTGTCGCCGCGCAACACGATTCGCGCGGCTCGGCTCATCGGGCGCTTCGTCAATGACGTGACTCTCAACGAGCCTGAGCTGAAAGGACTGATGGAGGACCTGCTCGTCTCTCACGAGAGGCCGCGCGGCACCGGGCGGCTGGACAACTGGCTGCTCAGCAACGCAGACGTGGTCGGCAAGAAGTACGCGTCCGAGCTGGAGCGGCACTGGCGGTGAGCTCGACCCCGATCGCGGTCGAGGCGCGCCACCTGGTCAAGGGGTACGGGATCGTGCGCGCGGTGCAGGACGTGAGCTTCCAGGTGCCGCGCGGCGAGATCTTCGGCTTTCTCGGCGCCAACGGCGCGGGCAAGACGACGACCCTGCGAATGCTGTGTGGGCTGATCCGCCCGACCTCGGGGACCGCGCTGATCGATGGCTTCGACGTGTTCAAGCAGTCGATGGAGGCCAAGGCGCGCCTTGGCTACCTGGACGAAGACCCATTCATCCACCCCCACCTCACCGGGCCCGAGTTCCTCGACTACATCGCCGACCTGTACCGCATGCCGCGCGGGACGGAGCGTCAGCAGCGGATGGATCGACTGCTAAGCCTCTTCGAGCTGGCGAACCGCGACGGCGAGCTGATCGGCGCGTACAGCCACGGCATGAAGCAAAAGATCGGGCTGGCGTCGCTGCTCATCCGCGAGCCGTCGGTCCTTCTGCTGGACGAGCCGACCAACGGGTTGGACCCCCGCTCGGCGCGGCTGGTCAAAGACCTGCTCGAGGAGCTGGCCGCGCGTGGCACCACGGTGCTGTTGTCGACGCATATCCTCGAGGTCGCGCAGGCGCTGTGTCGCCGGATCGCGATCATGGACCACGGACGCCTCGTCGCCACTGGGACCATGGACGAGCTGCGCGCGCAGGCGGGAGGCGCCCAGGGCACGCTGGAGGACCTCTTCCTTCGTCTCACTGCCGGACCCGAATCGAGCGCGCTCATCTCGAGCTTGCTGGCACCTCAGCAGTGAACCGCTCGGCCGTCGAGGTCATCCTGCGCGCCGAGTGGCGCGCCTGGCGCAATCGGATCGCGAAGGCGAACCCTCTTCGCATCGTTGGCCTGGCGCTCTTCGCGCTGTTCACCGGGATCGTCTTCGGTGGCGTCCTCTTCGTGCTCGCCGCGGCCGCGGGCCACCTGCTGCCGGCGGCGCGCGACGCGATGCTGGCCGGAGCGTTCACGGCGCTGTCGGTCCTGATGCTGGTCGTGGGATTTCCGAGCGTCATCGCGACTTACTTTGCCGGGCGCGACCTGATGCAGCTCGTCCTGGCGCCGGTGAGCGCGCTCGAGATCTTCCTCGCCCGCTCGCTGTTCGCCATGAGCGCAAACCTGCTCGTGGCGATCATCTTCCTGATCTTCGTCGTCGGCGTGGGCGTGGGGTCGGGCGCTTCGCTGCTCTACTACCCGCTCGCGCTGGTGCTCGTTTTCGTCCAGGTGCTCCTTGTCACGGCGCTGCAGGCGGTGTTCATGGCTGCCGTCCTCCGGTGGGTGCCGGCGCGAATCGCGCGCGACGTCGCGGTCGCGGTGGCGAGCGTCGCCGGGGGCGGGCTGTATCTGGCGTGGAACCTCACCCTCCGGCAGACCATCGGAGCGTTTTCGCCGCGCCGCCAGCCGGACCTCACCAACCTTGTCTCGCTGCTGCAGCGCATCGAGTTCGTGCCGTCGGCATGGCCGGGTCACGCGCTGAACGCAGTCATCCGGGGTGATGCTTCTGCAGCGTTGGCCTGGACCGGGCTAACGATGGTGCTCGCGGTCGTGCTGGTCGGCGTCGCTGCGCTGCTCTACGAGCGGACGCTGCTGGCGGGCCTGGGCCTGCTGGGAGGAGTTCCCTCTCGGTGGAAGGCGCGGCAAAAGAAGGCGCCCCGGGTCGCCGGTTCTGGCGCCGGCTCGCCGGGCCTCGCGATCGCGCGCAAGGACTGGATCGCGTATCGCCGAGACATCCGGCGTCTCAGCCGGTTCCTGCCCGCGATGATCTTCCTGCTCGCGTACGCGGTGCTGCTGGTGCGGCCGGGACGGGGGGTCGACCTTTTCTGGAACGACGCGTTCGTTGTCTCGTTCGTCTCGCTCTTCATGTCGATGATGTTCGCCACGACCGCGATTCCCTCCGAACGCCGCGGGTACCAGCTGTTGCGCCTGGCGCCGGTCACGCCGTGGCAGCTGATTCGCGCCAAGGTGCTGTTCACGATCGTGCCGGTGCTGGCGCTGTCGACTGCGATCTCGCTTGGCCTTTCGCTCTTCGGCGGCAACAGCGCGTGGAAGACGCTGCAGCTCGTTTTGCTGGCGGCGTGGTTGGGGATCGGCTGCGTGTGCATCGGCGTGTCGGCCGGGGCGATCGACCCCAACTTCGAGTCCACCGATGACCGCCGTTCGGTGGGGATCGTCGGCACATTCGCGGCGATGGGCGGCGAGCTCGCGTTCGGCCTGCTCAGCGTGGGTTCGCTCGGTCTTCTCTACCTGGCCGCGAGCCTGGCCTCGGGTAATGGGGTGTTGGGGCTGCCGGCCACGCCGGCGCTCGCGGCGGTGAGCGTGATGGTCGCGATCGTCCTGGCGGCGGGGAGTGCGGTGGTGGTAGGGCTGATGCTGTGGATCGCGAACTCGCGCCTGCGCGGATTCGAGGGCTCGATCGTCACCAACTAGTCGAACGGATCTTCGACGAGCTCGGCGTCGAATGAGCCGTCGGCTTTCGCGGTAACACCGACTACCGCGTAGCGGATCGGGCCGCGCCACTCGCTGAGCGCGCGGTACTCGGCCGCCGCGTTCATGAGCGAGCGTCGCTTGCGTGAGCCGACGGCCTCGAGCGGCGTGCCGAAGTCGTCGCTGCTGCGCGTCTTGACCTCGACCACCACGAGCACGCCGCCCTTCATGCAGACGAGGTCGATCTCGCCGCGCCTGGCGAGGAAGCCGGCGCCAATCACCCGGTAGCCCTTCGAGCGGAGCAGCTCGGCGGCGGCGCTCTCGCCCGCGCGCCCTAGGTCTGCCCGACCAGCTCGGAGACGCGAAACGGCGCCCAAGACGTCCTGTGGATCGGGCTTGGGCCGAGTCGCCGGATCGCGGCGCGATGCGACGGAGTGGCGTATCCCTTGTGGTCCGCGAAGCCGTAGCCGGGATATAGGCGGTCGTACTCGACCATCGCCCTGTCCCGCGCCACCTTAGCGACGATGCTGGCGGCCATGATCGAAGCGCAGATCTTGTCTCCTCTCACGACGGCCATCTGGGGCAGCGGCGCGTCGGGCACGTCGAAGGCGTCGATCAGCAGGTACTCGGCCTTGACGCTGAGCCCGGCGACGGCGCCCGCGCTGGCAAGGATGCGCGCCTTGTAGAGGCCGAGGCGGTCGACGTGGGTGTGGTCGACGGCACAGACGGCGACCGCCACCGCGCGGCGGCGGATGATCCTGTCGACCTGGTCGCGCTCGTCGGGCGTCATGAGCTTGGAGTCGTTGAGGCCCGGAATGCGATCGCCGATCTTGAGCACCACGGCTCCGCCGACGACCGGACCGGCGAGGGGACCCATGCCGACCTCATCCACCCCCGCGACGACCTTGTAGCCCATGTCGGCCGCCATCCGCTCGAACTTCCAGAGCCTTGGACGCATCCATTCGAGAGTACTGGCAGGACCGTCCGACCGCCACGCCCTTAACAGGGCTCCCTACATGGCGGAGAGACTGGGCGTCACGACATGCCAGGTGCCACCGAATGCGTTGACTCCCTCTCCGTTGGCGGCGTCGCCCGTCTTGTCCTTGACAAAGGCGTAGAGAGGGTGCCCGTTGTACTCGACCTGCATCCCGTTCGGGGTGTTCGCGACGGTGAGCTTGCCGGGCAGCGAGACCGCCGCGGCAGGCTGTCCGGACGGAAGCAGCACCGGCGGCCAGAAGGTGGCGCACTGGCCCGAGCAGGCCACCGTCGTGGCCGTGTCGGAGGTCAGGTAGTAGAGCGTCGCTCCGTTGGAGTTGGTCAGGACTGTCTCGCTCTGGCCCTTCACCGTCTTCCCCACCTCGGCGACGACGATCGTGCCGGCCGGGGAAGGGCTCGTCGAGGCGGCGGGAGAGGCGGTGCTGCCGCAAGCGGAGACCAGGAGTGCGAAACAAGCGATCAAAGTGCGAGCGCCGATCAACGCAAACCCATACCCGCCAGGGTTACGGCCTCGGGCGCCACCGCCTGATCATTTATTGGCAGCCCCATTTGGGGCCAGACGAGGTAGGCTCACAGCGCCGTGAGACCGCCACCTGACGGAGGACTCGTCGCGGGCTGGGAAGGCCGCCGCCGATTCGCCATCGATCCGCGCCGGCGGCTCGGCGGTCACGGCCGGGCCAGGCGGTTCCTGGTTTCCGATACGACCCCGGTCGATGCCGCCCTGGGCGTTTGGCGGGGGCTGGTTTCCGCTCTGCAGCGTCATGCGGTGGAAAACGCGCTTGGCGAGATAAAGCCCGAAGACCGACAGCTGCTTACGCTCGCCTACCTTCAGGGGCTCACCAACAGCGAGATCGCCGCGATGTTGGGCGTCTCGGTTCGCACTGTCAGGCGCCGGCTCTCGGTGGCGCTGGCCCATCTCGAGGAGCAGGCGCGCCGATCCGGTGCGTGGATCTCGTCGATTGCGACCGCGGCCGTGCTCCGATTCGCCGACCAGGCTTCAGCGCTCGGTCGTCTGGCCGGCGGTTGGCGCGAGGGGTGGCCCGGCGTGGTGGCCGTGGGTGCGATCGCCGCAGTCGGAATCGGCCTGGTGGGGGCCGCCCACGACTCGGCGACCGTCGATCGTGTCCGTCTCCCCGCCACGGCTCAGGTCGCTGGTCTTCCCCAGGCGGCAGAGCACTTTTCGATACCTCGCCTGAAGAGCCTGCTTGCCGCCCCGGCCGCCGGCCGTTCCGGTTGGACCTCGGGCCGGACCCCCGTCAGGCCCGCCTGTGACCCATCCGTCTGCCGGAGGCTGCGACTCGGACTAGGACGACTCTTCGGGAGCCGTAGCTTCGGCCGTCTCCTCTTCCGGCTCTTCAGCCTCCCCTTCGGGGGCTTCGGCGACCAGGCGGCGGCGCTCGCGGATTCTTGCCTCGCGGCCGACCTTGCCTCGCAAGTAGTACAGCCGGCCCTGGCGCACATCGCCGTGGCGCAGCACGTCGATCTTGTCGATGCGCGGCGAGTGGATCATGAAGGTCCTCTCCACGCCGACTCCGTGCGTCACGCGCCGGACGGTGAAGTTCTGGCGGAGGCCTCCACCGGTGACGCGGATCACGGTGCCCTCGAAGACCTGGATGCGCTCGCGGGTGCCCTCGACGACCTTGGCGTGCACCTTCACGGTGTCGCCGGCGCGCAAAGCGGGCACCTTCTTTTTCTGCTGCTCCTTCTCGAGCTGCTGGATCACGTTCATGTCTTTTTCAACTCCTTACTTCGTGGAACGCGTCTCTGCGCTGCCTGCTGCCGGCGCCACTGCTTGATGCGCGCGTGGTCGCCGGACAGAAGCACGTCAGGGACGGTCATGCCTCGGTACTCGGCCGGCCGTGTGAACTGTGGCCAGCCTGTCAGCTCGTCAGAGAAGCTGTCTTGCGCCAGCGAGCCGGGGTCGCCGACCACGCCGGGGACTAGCCTCGCCACCGCGTCGATGAGGACCATCGCGGGGATCTCACCGCCGCTCAAAACGTAATCGCCGATCGAGATCTCGCGCGCATGGAGCGCCGCCCGCACCCGGTCGTCGATGCCTTCGTAACGACCGCACACGATGATCAGGCCCGGCTCCTGGGACAGCTCGGCCGCGACGTCCTGGTCGAGCAGCTCGCCCCAGGGCTCCATCAGCACCACCGGTCCGGGGTTTGTGGCGCGGATAGACTCCACGGCCTCGATCACCGGCTCCGGCTTCATCACCATCCCCGGGCCGCCCCCGAACGGCATGTCATCGACCTGGCGGTGCCGGTCGTGCGTGTACTCGCGCAGGTCGTGCGCCTGCAGGTCGAGCTTCCCGCGTTCGACGGCGCGGCCGATCACGCCCTGCTGGAACACGGGGACGAACATGCCGGGAAAGATGGTGACGACGTCGAATCTCATCTCAGTTGCTGTCTTTTGCGTCCTCGATCCTGAGCAGCCAGTCGGCCACCACGACGCGGCGGCCCGCGACGTCCACCTCGATCACCGCGTCCTTCGTCGCCGGGATCAGGTGCTCGATCGCGCCCTCCCGGCTGACCCAGACGTCGTTGGCGGGGCGCTCGAGGACTTCCTCGACCACGCCCAGCCGCTCGCCTGACCTGGAGAACACGGTGAGGCCAACCACCTGGCGGTGGTAGAAGCGTCCCGGCTCGAGCGGTCTCATCTGCTCGTCCGCGACCTCGAGATAGCGGCCGCGGAACAGCTCCGCGATCGTCCGGTTGTCGATGCCGTGCAGCTTGACCACGATGCCCGGCTGGCTCTGCCTGCTCCACTCCACATGGTGCTCGCAGCCGTCGAGCAACAGGCTCGCGCCCGGATCGAAACGATCCTGGAAGTCTGTCAAGGGCGTGACCTTGACAGCGCCTTCGAGACCGTACGCCCCCACAACCTGCCCGATTCGAATCATGCGGTGACCTCCCCACTGGATTGACGCCGGCCTCGCGGTGCGAAATGCGGGCCGGAAAGGGATGCGTTCGCCAGGTCGACGAACACCCGCTTGCGGTCGCGCGACGACGCCACGCGCACCAGCGTGCGGAGGGCTTCGATGTTGCGACCGGCCTTGCCGATGAAGCGCCCGACATCCTCGTCGGCCAGCTTCACCTTGATCGCGACGGTACCCCCGCCGCGCTCGAACGACTCGACTGAAACGTCGTCGGGTTTCTCGGCCAGCGACTTTGCCACGTACTCGACGAGCGCGCGGTAGTCGATGCCCGGTCCGCTCGGCCCGGAAGGCCTGTCCCCGCGGTAGCCGCCGCGGTTGAAGCCCCCGCCGCCGCCGCCTCGCCGAAAGTCACGCCGTGGGGGTCCGCTTCTCTGTACGTCGCTCAAGGATTCCCTCCCGCTTCAACAGGCTGCGCGCCGCCTCGCTGGGCTGGGCGCCCTGCTTCAGCCACTTCCGCACTTTGTCCGCGTCGATCTTCACCTGCACCGGGTCTGTCATCGGGTCGAAGAACCCGAGATGCTCGATAAAGCGTTGCGCCTTGCCGACCTGTCTGGCCGAATTGCCTGGCCATCTTCTGCATGGCGTCGCGCGCCTTGAGCAGCCTGTTGATGTCGGCCGGCTGCACGCCGCTGCCGCGCGCGATACGGCGCTTGCGCGCGCCGTCGATGAGATCGGGGTGCGCGCGTTCCCTGGGGGTCATCGACAGGATGATGGCCTCCATTCGCTTCATCTCTGTTTCGGTGTCCGCGCCGGCGAGCTGGCCTTTCAGGCCGCTGCCCCCGGGGATCATCTCGAGCATTCCTTCGAGGGGCCCCATGCCGCGGAGCTGGCGGATCTGGGCCAGGAAGTCGTCGAAGCTGAGCTGTCCCGCCCGGAGATGCTTTTCGACCTCTATTGCCTTCTCCGTGTCGAGGTTTCGCTCCGCCTTCTCGATGAGCGTGAGCACGTCGCCCATGCCGAGGATTCGCGACGCCATCCGCTCGGCGACGAAGACCTCGAGGTCCTGGGGCTTCTCACCTGTGCCGGCGAAGCGGATCCGCTGGCCCGTCGCGGCTCTCAGGGAGAGCGCCGCGCCGCCCCGCGCATCGCCGTCCAGCTTGGTCAGGATCACGCCGTCGAGACCGACCGCCTGGCCGAACGCCTCCCCCATTTTCACGGCCTCCTGGCCGGTCATCGAGTCGGCGACCAGCAGGGTCTCGGTGACGCGAACTCGCGACTTGAGCTGCGTGAGCTCGTCCATCAGCTCGCTATCGAGGTGGAGCCTGCCGGCGGTGTCGAGGATGACCACGTCGCAGTTGAGCTTTTCCGCCTCGGCGATCGCGCCTTCACCACGTGCGAACGCGACGTCCTCTCGCGCGGCCAGGGTCCTCAGCTGCTCGACCGCGGCGGGCCTGCGAAAGTCGAGGGCGGCGACCAGGGGGCGGTGGCCGTCGCGCCGCGCGAGCAGCGCCAGCTTCACCGCCGTCGTCGTCTTGCCTGAACCCTGTAGGCCGATGAGCATCACGACGGTCGGTGGCTTCGCCGCGTAGCGAAGACCCTCGGCGTTACCGCCCAGGAGCTCGACCAGCTCGTCGTTCACGGCCTTGACCACGGTCTGAGGGGCCGTCAGGCCGGGTGAGATCTCGGCGCCTGCGAGCCGCGCCCGGACCTTCTCGACGAACTCCTTGACGACCCTGAAGTTGACATCCGCCTCGAGCAAAGCGAGGCGGACCTCGCGGAGCCCGGCGTCAACATCCTCCGCTCGCAGGACGCCACGCCCGGTGATCTTCTTGAGCGCCGCGGCGAGGCGGTCGCCCAGGGACTCAAACACTTTCGAGCCGCTCCAGCCGGCGTTTGAGGCCGTTGAGCTCGCGCTCCAGCGCCTCCAGCGCCTTGCGACGCCGCGACGACTCGGCGAGCAGCCCGAGCCTTCGTTCGTATTCCTGCAGCGCGTGCGTCGAGCGCCGAAGCAGGTCGTGCACGGCAGACCGCGACGTGCCCTGGTGGGCGGCCACCTCAGCCAGCGACCAGTCACTGCGCAGATAGAGGTCGAGGACCTCGCGCTGATGCTCCGTCAGCAGCGCGCCGTAGCGCTCGTAGAGGGCCAGCGTCCGGCCGCGGGCCTGGAGGGTGTCAAGGGCCATGCCTTGACAGGTTACCAAGATTAGAATCAGGGCGTCGTGGGGCCGCTGCTGATCGAGACGTTTCGCTACAACAGGTGGGCCAACCTGCACCTGCTGGACGTGTGCGCACGATTCAGTGAGGAGCAGCTGCAGCTGACGACGCCGGGGACCTACGGCACCATCGCTGCGACGCTCCAGCACCTGCTGGGCGCCGAGCAGAGGTATCTGCGGCGGATGATCGGGCACGAGCCGGAAATCCACGAGAACGACCCGTCTCCCGGCATCGCCCGGATGCGCGCGATCGCGGAACGCAGTGCCGACCTGTTGATCGAGGCCGCCGGCCGGATCACGGAGGACGACGTCGTGGACACGGAATACGGCGGCGGGCGCTCTCGCTTGAGCCTGGGCGTCGTGCTGATCCAGGCGATGCACCACGGCAACGACCATCGCACGCACGTGTGCTCGATCCTGGGCGCACATGGTCTCGAGTACGGGGACATGGACGTGTGGGCATACGGCGAGGCGACGGGCGGAATGGTGTCGTTGGCCGGGAGCTGAGCAAGTGCTGACCGCGTTCATTCTCATCAAGTCCACCCGCGAAGGTCTCACTCACCTCGGGCCGGAGCTGGCGGACGTCGAGGGAGTGGCGGAGGTGTACACGGTCACCGGGGACTGGGATTTCATCGCGATCGTCCGGGTGCGGGAGCACGAGGACCTGGCCAAGGTCGTCACGCAGCACCTGACTCGCCTCCGTGACGTCGACCGAACACAGACCATGGTCGCGTTCCAGCAGTTCTCGGCCCACGACCTCGAGGCGATGTTCGGCCTCGGTCTCGAGGACAAGCAGGCCTGAGCTCTCTGCTGCCGGTCGCACTGCGCGCGGCCCGCGCGGGCGCCGCGGTGCTGCTCGAGACTGGGCTGCCTCGGCCGGGGAGCGCGTTCGAGCTGAAGGGCGCGGGCGACTATGTGACCGCGGCCGACCGGCGGTCCGAGACCGCCATCCTCGAGGTCCTGGCGCGCGATTCTCCGGGCGTCGCAGTGCTGGCCGAGGAGGGCGGAGGTTTGCCGGCGAGCACGATGTGGGCGGTCGACCCGCTGGATGGCACGACGAACTTCACGCGCGGGTTCCCGACTGTTGGGGTTTCGGTGGCTCTGCTCGATGGAAGGTTGCCGCTTGTTGGAGTGGTCCTCGCGCCGTTCCTGGGGCTCGAGTTCACCTTTGCGCATGGCGAGGGTGCGTACTTCAACGGCGACCGGCTTCCATCGCACCGCGTGGTCGACCCATCGGGCGCCGTCGTTGCGACCGGCTTTCCGTTTCGCAACAAGAAGCTGTTGTCCCGCTACCTGCCGGTGATGCGGCAAGCGCTGCTGCGCTTCGAGGACCTGCGGCGCGCGGGCGCGGCGGCGCTGGACCTGGCCTGGACCGCGTCGAGCACGTTCGACGGATTCTTCGAGCTTGGCCTGCACACGTGGGACGTCGCCGCGGGGGCGGGCATGGTCCTGGAGGTTGGGGGGCGCGTGACCGACTGGTCGGGAGGCGATCGGTGGATCGAGACGGGCAACGTCCTGGCGACGGCCTGGGCGATGTCATGCACACCGAAGTGGCAGTCGCTGCCGCCGACTGCGGCGCCGAGCCTTTCCCTGTTCTCCTTGTAAAAGGCCTCGAGCTGCTTGCGCCTCGATGCGCCGGTGGGGGCGGTGAAGACCAGCTCGATTCCGTCCAGCTGCTGCGTCTGGATGAGTCTTCGCAGCATGTCCGGCTGGATCGATGCGAAGTAGGTGGGCATGAAGGGGTGAGGGATGATCGCGAGGGCGCCCTGGGCGTGGATGGCCTTCACGGTGTCCTCGATCGACATGCCGCGGCTGATCGGGTGCGTCAGGAACCAGGCCATGATGTGCGTCTGGGCGGGCCATCTCGTCGTGATCTCCTGTCCGGCGATCACGGTCAGGCCATTTTCCTCTCCGCGCTTTTGGGTCTCCTCGACCGACGCCATGGTGTCGTGGTCGGTGACGGCGATCAGGTCGAGGTTTGCTTTTTTGGCCGCCTCGACCAGCTGTGCGGGCGTGACCATGCCGTCGGAGGCGAGCGTGTGGCAGTGGGGGTCGGCGAGCACGTTTGCTTGATTGTCCCGTTTTGCCCTGTTAAGAGGGTTGTTTCACCGAACTTCTGTTCGTAATCTGCGGGCATGCTTCAAACGGTGTCGCGGGGCGCCGAGATCGCCCGGAGGCTCATCCAGAACCAGCGTCAGATCGACATGCTCCAGCTGGAGCAGTCGAGGCTTTGCGCCGAGTTCGCTGAGACTGACCACTGGTCGGACGAGGGGTCGAACACGCCGCTGGACTGGATCCGTTTCAACTGCAACGTGACGGAGAAGGTGGCCGGGGACCGTTTGGCGGTCGGCCAGCGATGTGGCGAGATCGCGGCAAGCGTCAGGGCGATGGAGTCCGGAGAGATCGGATTCAGCCACCTCGCCGTGATGGCCCGGACGGCAATCGCGACCGGCGCGAAGTTTGACGAGACGCGGCTGCTCGAGGTCGCCCGCAAGACGTCGCCGGGCAAGTTCTATTACGAGAGCCTTCACTACCGCCACTCGGTCGACGCGAAGGCGTATGCCGCAGAGCAGGTCGACCTCGTCGAGAATCGCCGCCTCTGGTTGAGCAAAGGCGAGGATGGCGGGTTGCTCATCAATGGCGTTCTCGACCCCGTCGGAGGTGCCGCCTTTCGCACGGCGCTCGAGCCGCTGGCCCGGAGGGCAGGCTGGGACGACGATCGAAACCTGGAGAAGCGCTACGCCGACGCCCTGGTCGAGCTGGCCAGCAACGGCGGCCAGGTCAGAGTCCAGATGCAGGTCACGGCCTCGATCGAGACGCTCCTCGGCATGATCGGCGCTCCGGGCGCCGAGAACGAGTTCTCGCTTCCCATCTCCGCCAAGACGGTCGAGCGTTGGGCATGCGACTGCAGCCTGACCCGGGTGCTTATGCAGGACTCGATCGTGATCGACGTCGGGCGGAGCGAGCGGACGATCAGGGGACCGCGACGGCGTGCGCTGATCGCGCGGGATCAGCACTGCCAGTGGGCCGACTGCGAGCGGCCCGCGTCATGGTGCGATGGGCATCATCTCGTGCACTGGCTTAACGGTGGGGGTGGTGAGATCGAGAACCAGGTCCTTCTCTGTCACAGGCATCACTGGCTCGTCCATGAGGGCGGGTGGCAGCTGGTGAAGACGGACGATGGGCGTTTGATGACGGTCGCGCCTACGACACAGTTCGGACCAGCCCCTCCGGCCCTGCGGGCCACCTCCCCATGAAATGGGGAGGACACCCGATCAGTCGAAGATGGCGCGCACGAAAGCAGTGGGATCGAAGGGCACGAGGTCGTCGATGCCCTCCCCCACCCCGGCAAGTTTCGCCGGCACATCCAGCTCGGCCTCGATGGCGATCACCGCGCCGCCCTTGGCGCTGCTGTCGAGCTTTGCCAGGACAAGTCCCGTCATCGGGATCGCCTTGGTGAACGCCCGCGCCTGGACGAGACTGGTGAGACCGAGCACCGCGTCGAGGACGAGAAGCGACTCGTATGGCGCGCCGTCCAGTGCCTTGCTCGTGACGCGGCCGACCTTCCCCAGCTCCTCGATGAGATTGCGCTGCGTCTGGAGGCGGCCCGCGGTGTCGACGAGCACCGCGTCGAGGCCACGGTTGCGCGCGATCTGCACGCCGTCGAAGACGACGGACGCGGGATCCGCGCCGCTCGAGCCGTCGAAATGAGGCACGCCCGCGCGCTCCGCCCACGCGACCATCTGCTCGATTCCCGCCGCGCGATAGGTGTCGGCGGCGACGACAAGAGGTTTGCGGCCCTCTTTGCGCAGGCGATGGGCGAGCTTGCCCGCGGTCGTGGTCTTGCCGGCGCCGTTGACGCCGTAGAGAAGGATGCAGGCGGGGTTGCCGGTGAGGTTCAGCTCGCGCGGGTTCTTAGACATCATCGAGGTCGCTACCGAGACGAGTGCTTCGATCGCTTCCTCGCGCGCGCGCGGGGCCCTTGAGCGAACGCCTGCCACAAGGCGAGCCGCCATCGCTGGGCCGAGGTCGGCCGCGAGCAGCACCTCCTCGAGCTCGTCGTAATAGGTCGCCGAGAGCGGCGGGCTGAGCGCGCGAACCCCTGCCGCGAGAGCGCCGCGCGTGCGGCTGCCGACTCGGCTCCAGAGGCTGGGCCTGGGGTTGCTCAGCCTGCTTGGGCTGTGGTCGCCGCTCGGCTCGCGGGCTTGCGGATATCTTCGAGGCGGACCGAGACGAGGTGGGAAGAGCCGCTCTCGTCGAGGTGGATGCCGTAGAGGGTCGAGGCGTAGGACATCGTCACGTGGTTGTGCGTGATCACGAGGAACTGGCGCCGGCCGCCGAGGCGAGCGACCATCTGCCCGAACCTGTCGACGTTGGCGTCGTCGAGGGCGGCGTCGACCTCGTCGAGGATCGTGAAGGGGCTTGGGTTCACCTCGTCGAGTGCGAGGACGAGGGCGAGCGCGGCGAGCGAGCGCTCTCCCGAGGAGAGCAGCGTCACGTTCTGCTGGCGCTTGCGCGGTGGCTGGACGAGGATCTCGACGCCGGTGCGAGGGCCATCGTCGCCTTCGGCGTGGCGCAGGGTGGCGCGGCCGCCGGGGTTGAGCTCGGCGAAGTACTCGTGGAAGTTCGCGGCCACCGCGCCGAAGACGGCCTCGTAGCGCGAGTCCTCTTCCTCGCGGAGCTTGGAGATGAGGTCCTCCAGGTCGGCGCGGGCATTGGTGATGTCTTCGAGCTGCTCGGCGAGGTTGTTGTATCGCTCCTCAAGCTCTCGGGACTCAGACTCGGCGAGGGCGTTCGTGGGACCGATCTCTTCGAGGCGGCGCTCGAGGGCGCGCATCTCGCGCTCGCGCGCCTTGCCGCCGGGCACCTCCTCGGGCGCGACGCCATCGGGCATGCGGGAGCGGATCTCGTCCATCCTGGCCTGGAGAAGCTCGGTTTCGCGGGCGATGAGCTCGAGGTTGCCTTCGAGATTGCCGGCGCGGAGGCGCGCGTCGATGCGGGCCTCCTCCAGGGCGACCAGCCGCTTGGCGCTCTCCGCCATCTCAGCGTCGTCCTCGGGCGACTCATGCTCAGCGGTGGTCAGGGCATGGCGCGCTTCGTCGGCGGCGCGGCGCAGGTCGGGGATCGATTCGATCGCCGTCGCCAGCGCCCGCTCGGCGTCGGCGAGCCGGCCGTGGCGATCCTCGGCCGCGGCGGTGAGGCGGACGATGTCCTCTTCAATCGAAGTCAGGCGAGAGCGCAGGCGATCGGCGTCGTGGTGCTGTCTCAGGCGCGCCACGAGGCCTGCGGCGTCGTGGGCAAGGGCGGCGTCCGCCTCGAGCGAAGAGATCTTGCGCTGCAGCTCGGTGCGGCGCGCGTCGAGGGCGACGCGAGGGTCGGCGCCGGCCCTGACAAGGCCTGGCTCGCGATAGACCCCGTCGAGCGTGACGTCGCGTCCGACCAGGACATGTCCGAGGAGGCGGCGCGCGATTGCCTCGAAGCCGTCGCGGACGGTGACGTGCTCGTAAAGGGATCCCTCGGCCGGGGCGGGGGCGTCGACGGGGAAAAGCGCCGTCGCCAGGCGGTCGTTCGCCTTGACTGAGTCGAGGGCGGTTTCCTCGTCGGGCGAGACGGTCGCGTCGAGCAGCGGGCCGAGAACCGCCGTCAAGGCGGCCTCGTAGCCCGAGATGGCTGTGATCACATCGCGGAGGAGGACACCGGAAGTGGCGCGCGGCCTCAGCGCGTCGAGGCCCTCGAGCTCTGAGCGCATTCGAGCCACGGCGACGGCGGCCTGCTCGGCGGTCCGGGCCTTCTGCTCGGCTTCGGCGAGCTCGTCGTCAGAAACGTGATGGTCGGCGGGCGAAGCGGCGGCGAGCTCGGCGGACAGCTGATCGCGAAGAGCCTGGGCGGTCGCGAGCTGGGCGCGGTTCTCAGCCTCGGAACGACGGGCCGAATCCGCGACCACCTGGCGGTTTTCGGCCCTCTCCTCGGCGAGCTGGAGGCGGTGGTCCGCCTCGGAAAGCTGAAGGCGGAGCTGGCCAAGCGTGCGCTGGCGGGCGAGGCGGCGGTCCTGGGCGGCCTGCATGGCGGCGCGGCCGGCATGAAACTCCTCTTCGGTGATCCGTGACTGTTCGCGTGCCTCGATTAGGCGGCGCTCCAGCGCCTGGACCTGCGACGAGGCTTTGCGGTGCGCGTCGCGCGCCTCGCGCCACTCCTCCCAGACGATGCTGCCGCGCAGCAGCTCGAGGCGGGCATTCGCCTCGGCGGCCTCGCGGGCGGCGACGGCTTGGGTCCGGAGAGTCTCGAGCCGGGGCGCGAGCTCCGTTTTCAAGTCTTCGAGGCGGAGCAGGTTGGCGGCGAGCTCTTGCAGCTTCTGCGCCGCCTCCTGGCGGCGCGCCTTGACGCCACGGACCTGGGCGGCCTCCTCGAGCAGCTGCCTGCGCTCCGAGGGCGAGCAGACCACGATGTGCTCGATGTCGTGCTGGTCGATGATCGCGTAGGAGTCGACGGTGAGGCCGGTCGAAGAGAGCAGGTGAATCAGATCGCGACGGCGGATGCGCGTGCCGTTGAGGAAATAATCGCTCACACCGTCGCGCTCGACGCGGCGCTTGATCGCAACCTCGTGATAGTCGACGGGGAGGCGGCCGGCTGTGTTGTCGAAGACCATCGTGACCTCGGCGTACGAGGCGCGGGGGCGGCGCTCGCCGCCGGCGTAGATGACCTCCTCCATCTTCTTGCCGCGGAGGTCGCGAGCCTGGCCGGAGCCGAGCACCCACTTGACGGAGTCGACGATGTTCGTCTTCCCCGAGCCATTGGGGCCAACGATGGCGGTGACACCGCCGTCGAACTGGATCTCGGTCTGCCGGGCAAAGGTCTTGAAGCCCAGCAATTGCAGGGACCTTAGGAACAAACTGGCGGGAGTTTACTCGATCGGTTCGCCGAACTGCCGGCTGCGGGGCTCGGGCATCGGAACGACCTCGGCCCGGACAGGTTCCAGCTCCGCAGGTGGCTCGGCGAGCGGCTCGGCGGGTGGCTCGGCACTTGACTCGGCGGGCTCGGAGGCGGCGGGCGGCGGCGCACGCTTTGACTGGCGAGGGGAACGGCGCGAGCGCCCCTTGGCGGTCTTGGCCGCGGGCTTCTCGGTGACGGTTCCGACCAGGCTCTCCAGGGCCGCGCGGGCTGCGTCCTGCTCGGCCTCCTGCTTGCTGACGCCGTGGCCCGTTCCGAGTGGCTGAGCGCCGGCGAAGACCACCGACGTGTACTCGCGGCGGTTGCCCACGCGCGCGCCTTCGCTGTCGTAGACCGGCGTCTCGCCGAAGCGCTCCTGCGCGACCTGCTGGAGGCGGCCCTTGAAGTTCTCGTCGCGGACGGGCGAGGGGAGCGCTCGATACCGGTTGAGGTAGTAGTGATATGCGGCGTCATAGCCTGCGTCGAGGAACACCGCGCCGAGGACGGATTCGAAGGCGTTGGCAAGCAGCGACTTGAGGTTGCGGCCGCCGCCCTTCGCGATGCCCTTGCCGAGGTACAGATAGTCGCCCAGGCCGAGTTGCTCCGCGAGCTGGGCCAGCGTGTTCGTGTTGACCATCGCGGAGCGGGTCTGGGTCAGCTCGCCCTCGGTCGCGCCGGGGTGGTGCTTGTAGAGATACTCGGCGGCGATCAGCTGTAGGACGGCGTCGCCGAGGTACTCCAGTCGCTCGTTGTCGCGAGGCGAGATGGACGGGCTCTCATTCGCAAACGAGCTGTGCGTGACGGCCTCGAGCAGGAGCCCAGGGTCGCGAAAGTGAATCCCGATCTTTTGCTGGAGCTGCTGCAGCGACTGGGCGAGCGGTGGGACGCTGTGCGCGTCCTGAGGCTGTGCTATGAGCCGGCCTTCTCCTGGATGTACTCCCAGGCCTGGCCCACGGTCGTGATCTTCTCGGCGTCCTCGTCGGGGATCTCGAGACCTGTGTTCTCCTCGAACGCGTAGATGAGCTCGACGAGGTCGAGGGAATCGGCGTTGAGGTCCTCCTGAAACGACGCGTCCATGGTGACCTGCTCGGGCTCACAGCCAAGGCGCTCGACGATGATGTTCTTGAAGTCCTCGAAGCTCAGCTTTTGAGTTTCCATACGCGGTCTACTGTACCCGATGCCGGGGACCGGGGCTCCGCGCGGCCCCGGTCCCAGACAAGGCGCCGCTGTTCAGCGGCTGGTTCTGGCCGGTTGCTGCTGAGGTAGCGCCGGCGCTATGCCGAGCTGTGTCATGAGCTGGACCTGGTCGTACATCAGGTTGAGTTTCTTCACAAGACCTCGATCGACCTCGAAGATCTGGACGAACTCACCCTTGACCTTGCGTCCGGTGGCGGGTATGTCCCCCATCGGCGTTTTCAAGGTTCCGTTGTGCGTCCCGGTGAACACCCCTTCAATGATCACGTGGTTGCCCTGGGTGAAAGTGTTCTTCGCCTCCACACGAGCGTCCGGAAACGCGTTGATGAAGTTCTGGTTGTACTCCTTGATCGCCTGCGGTCCCTTGAGCTTGACGTCTCCGGGTGCAGTCATCTCGCTGTCAGGCGACGCGTCGCGCGCGATCGCTTCCAGGTTGTGCTCGTTGAAGTTCTTGTTGCCTCGCTCGACAACGGACTTTGCCTCGATCTGCGTCGAGGTTGCTACCTCGTAAAGCTCCCGCTTCGGTTCGGCGGTGCCGGCCTGGTGCTTCTTCAAGGATTCGATGAGTTTTGCCGCTTTCGGTGCAAACGATCTTGCGGCCGACTCGTCTTCGTACATGGCGACCGATATTGCGTCGCCGGTTTCGCGGTTGAGAAGCAGGAATGCCGACCGCGCCCCCTGATGGGTCGCGACGGCCGGGAGCGCCTGTTTCTTGTAATCCTCGATCGCTTGATCGAGCTCGGTCTTCTTAAGGGTCGTCTTGACCACGCCTGTATGCATATCTCACCTCCGTGAGAACCCGACATCGGCGG